>BFBZ01000024.1_pt2 | contig 272660 bp, 253 predicted proteins | sample 1888401 | NCBI WGS metagenome assembly BFBZ01 (sample SAMD00112614, study PRJDB3348) | symbiont metagenome | host: Chara braunii
TCGTCCTCCAGCGTCTTCAGCCGCTTGGCCTCCGAGACGTCCATTCCGCCGAACTTGGCCTTCCACTTATAGATGCTGGCGTCGCTCACGCCGTGCTTGCGGCAGAGATCGGCGACCGGAACGCCAGCCTCGTGCTCCTTCAAAATCCCGATGATCTGCTCTTCCGTAAAGCGGCTGCGCTTCATGCTCTGGTCCTCGTTGGGGCCAGAACGAACTTCAAACTGGATTATGCCCAAGGGGCAAGGTCACGCGCAGCGGAGAATCCCGGATGACCGGCTCGGCAGATCTTCATTCGACTTGCACAAGGAAGGCGCCGCCTTCCACTCGCTGATGAATGCCTTCGCAACCGACGGCAATCACAGCCCCCTTATGTAAGGACAGATCAACGTTCACGATTCTTTATATCGCTATTGATCATCTGCACTCTGCGACCTTCAGGTGTGATCATCCCGGTTCTCGGGTCGATACAGACGCCGGGATCACAAATGGGTAACCTAGCGCCGTAGTTGTCGTACATCGCATCCTGCATTTGGTGCGGACCGTATTGTCCGCTCTCGTCGTAGGCGGGATCGTACTTTGAACCCGGCGATGGGGCTTTAGTTGATGCTGAACTAGAAGCAGGGCCCGCTCCGGACTCACCTCCACTTCCATCTCCACCTTGCTGACCTGTACGCCCTGCTTGTTGCTGCCCCTGTGCGGCTCCATTCGCGCCCGATTTGAGGGGCGAATAATCTCCGCTGAGAACCTTGTTCATTTGATCGACGTTGATTTGAACAGCGCCTGTTCCAGTCTGCACTGTATAGGTGCCGTCAATATTATTAGTCACCTTCATGGACTGACCATCTGGCCCTGTGATGACAGATTGCTCCAAGGGCATTTGAGGCGATCTCGGAAGTACATCCCCGCCATTCACGTCAGGCATCCGCGAATGGCCGGACCCGCCGCCGAAATCGGGCGCCACTGGTGTGGGACGAATAGGGTCACCTGCACGCCAGGTAAGGATGGGTCGTTCCTCGTAGGGCTCATAAAAGCCGCTAGCAGCTCCTTGGGCCCCCGCTGGCGTCGCAAGAGTCCGTGCCGATAAGCCACTTGTTGTCTGAGGAAGAGACGACGGGGCAACGTTCGGAACAGTAGCGGAAATGGAGCTACTTCCAACCGGCCAACCAGTTGCCGGGGGATAAATAGTCCGAAAACAACCTCCTGAAATGCATCCCGGTTTAGGATCGTAGACGTAGCGCGGTGTCTTCACGTCATTCAGGTACGCCGAGTCGACATAGACTTGGCCGACCTTACAGGTTGGGCATTGACCATTCACATCATATTTTGGGAAAGGCGAAACACTTGATCCGGTGGCATTCGCGGGCTGTGTTCCTGCTATCTGCTGGGCGGCGCCTGTGCCTTGTTGCGGGGCGACAGACGTTCCGCCGCTGGATGAAGAAGACTTAGGTGTGGTTCCGCAATTAGGGCTTTTGCAAGCTACAGCTTCATTAAATGCAGTCGCGCCGCCACTATTTCCCTCGACGACTGCTGCCGTTGCGGGCTTCATCCCATTGTTCGTCGATTGGGACGAGCCAGATGACGACTTTGCGGCTGAGCCTCCAGAACTCGACGACGCAGAGAGAGCGTTATGCGTGGTTGACGTCTTTGCTTGTGCCGACTCACTGTCGCTTTTGGCCACACCTACCTTCGCGGTCGCAGGGGTTGCAGCCGAGGCAGAGGGACTCACCGCCGACGAACCAGAACTCGCATTGCTGGATATCGATCCGGCCGTGGCCGCGCCACCTGCATTGGAACTAACTGCGCTCCCGGCAGAACCGCTTCCCGCCCCACCATAGGCGTCGCTCGAGCGCGGCTTTGATCCCGGCGCAAGGATCAGAAGCTTGGCTGAATCGGCCTGCTTGGGAGGGCTGCTGGCGGACGGAACGGTCACAGCATTTTTGGCGGGAAGAGCGCCGGCTTCATGTTTCGGCGCGGCCGAAACTGTCGTCGAGGAATTCAACGGCTCGGCCGCCTTTGGAGGACCGGACGCAATCCCAGGCTCCTTCGGATTTCCGACCATCGGATTTGCAGGCGAAAGCACCGGAGCAGCGGTCTTCGGCAGATTGCCATCCTTCACGCTCTTGGGCGTTCCGACCGGTGGCACCGGCGGGTTGACTGGCCCCGAGGTCTTGGGAGGAGTTTCCAATTTGACGTTTGGCTGAGCGACCGGCGCCCCTGCCGCTGGATTCGAAACGACCGGTGTCGTCGCCTGAACCGATGGAGCGACCTGCTTCGGTACGTCTGTGACGGCAGGTGGAGCGCTCGACTTCGGGATATTGACCACGGTTTGAGGTCCTGCCGAGCGAGGCAGATCAACCTTGGGTGCGGCTACGACCGGACGGGGTGTCTCGACCTTGGGCACCACGGTCACCGCCACGGCAGGCTTGGGGACGTCCACCTTCGGCACGACGACCGCAAGTTTCGGGACGTTCACCGTCACCGTCGGCTTGGGCACGTTGACGACGGGCTTGGGGACATTGACCACGATATTCGGCTTGGGAACGACGACGTTGGGCCTGGGAATCGCAGGCTTGGGGACGTTCACGAAAGGCTTGGGAATTTCGACCGCACGACAAACTGATGCGGAAAAAAGGGATAGCGCCAAGCCGGCCACCGAACAACAATTCAAATGGGATGACGTGCCCATGATCATCTCCCAACGATACAGACCGGCCTACTCTATAGACTTGATAGACCTCATGAGCAGACGAGTCTTCACCCATTTGGGTTAAGCTCCGGGGAGCCTCAACGCTTTAGAAATGTCGACAACATTGCGACCAGTTCGGCCTGTCGGCGGCAACCCGTCTTGGCGAAGATGCTTTTGAGCTGTGTACGAGACGTCTCCTTCGTGATCGCGAGCTTGTCGGCGATCGCTTCGAGCGGTATCCCCGTAGATATTTGAATCGCAAGGCGGGCTTCGGCCGCCGTGAAATCGAATGCGGCTTGTAGAGCCGCTGTCGAAGGCGTCAGGGCGAGATCCGTATCGACCAAGACGGCCACGACCTGACATTCAGCGAGAGCATTTCCAGCCATGCTCGGCAGTTTCGTGAGATAGACGAGCAGAGGACGACGGCCTATCCGCGCAAAAGCAATCGGCGGCTCCCCAGCTGCAGAGCTGCTATTGATGAGCTTTTTCACCGCCTTCTCGAAGCGGACCGTTGCCGCAGCGTCATCGGCCGTGAGACGACCGTTGATCACTTTGACATCGGAGCCAAGTATTCGTTCTGCTGTCTGATTGATCCGGTAGATCTTGCCGCTTCGATTGATCAGAGCTGCTCCCTGGGTGCTGATGTCGAAGGCATCCAGAGCACCCGAACCAGTCGCATCGCCGATTGCGCCGGCAATTGCGGCCGCCCCGGAAAGGCGATCTCCCAATTTGCCCAACTGGCGCTTCTCCTCAGCAGTGAAAGGCCCCTGGGCGATCTTGCGCTGGATAGAGAGGCACCATGTTTCATCCCCGCAGTTGATGTGAACACCGCCGAACCAGCGAAGGCCGTGTGGAGCGAGAAACTCCTGATAGTAGGGGTGCCGTTTAATGTCTTCGACCGTGAAGATGTCGAGGTCATCGACGACCCCCCTCTCCTTCATGATGTTCAAGCCCCGCCTTCGTTCGTCCCTGGAGTACCAGCCGTCCTTGATGAAAATCTCGAACGATCGGCTCATCGATTCCGTAAACGGAAGGGCCGAGAACATCTTGCCGGTCAAGGGCAGAATGACTGCACCGTAACTCTCTGTCACGGAAGTGGCGACGTTCAGCGCGTCGATCCAATAAGAAGGATCAGTCGCAGCCACTACAAATGCTTCTTCGATCAATGCGAAATTCTTCAGGGCAGGGTCTCCGCATACGGATCTAATGAAATTGCAGATTGTCGCAAGGCACCTCCGGTTGTCCAGCCTAATATCGCGCCGATTCTATGTTTCCGACGAACGCGACAGACTGAGCAGCTGCCCTGGACCGCCAGCTCTATTAGTCTGAAGCCGACGCCTCGGGGATCTCTCAGCTCCAGGAAAGCAGATCGGCGATCTTGCTGGCTTGATAGCTCGGCAGACGGTCAACGTTTAGCTCGATCAAAAACAGCGCGTCGATTTTCGCGGCGGCCTCGGTCGCGATAGGCGCCTCCTTCGCCCGCGCTTATCTGGAAAGTGCTGAGCACAAGACCATGCTCCAGGACCAGTCCTACGGCTTCAACAAGCGTCGGCTCCGGCGGCATGCGGCCGACGCCGAGGCACTAACCGTCGGGCAAAACGTGCCATTTCCGCAACACCGCGCCAAACGCAGTGAGGAAGCATGGCCCTTAACCCAAATGGGTGAAGACGCACTAGTTCCTGCCTCTTACATCTTTTGACGATTACAAATGTTTGGCTTCCGCTGCTCCGCCCGGAGCCAAACGGAGGCTACTTGGTAGGAAAAGAGCATATGATAATGAAGCCAATCTGGGGTTATCGACCACTTCAGGTCGCCGCTGTGACGCTGTCAGCAGCCACGTTGATCGGAAGCCCGGCCAAAGCCGATTCGATCACGGACAGGATCATTCAGAATGTCATCCAGAACATTCTTCAGGATGTTCGTGATCAGATCCAGTCTCGCCGCTTAGCCCCCCCTACGACGCCCGGAAGGGCAATGCGATTCAGCGGGGACGACGAAAATTCGTTTGCAACCGACAACGATCCGTTCGGTGCACTCGCCTACACAAAGGCGCCGCCCTATACGAAAGCGCCAGCTCCCGCACCGGTGCCAACATATATATATGGAGTGAACCTGAACGGGTCAGCCGACTACAGCCGGTCAGCTGGTGTCACGACCGATTCGTATGGCATCATTGGAGCGATCGACATCACCAAGATTGGTGTGTTCAGTGCGTATGACGCCGTAACTGTGATCGGGACGGGTAGCGGCATCTGGTCCCACTCCATCGGCGTCGACACATCAACGGCGGTCGGAGCCGGTACCGTTGCCTACGTGAACGGTGGATTCTCGAGTGATTTCACTGTCGACGGCACTTGGACGAAGACCAGACTGGCTGCTGCGGGTGTTGCGGCGCGCCCAGACGTCAGCGGCATCAGCTACGCACCAAACATTCAATACAAATTTGAGCTGCCGAACTCGTGGTATGTCGAGCCAACCGTCGGCATCACCTACACGGAAACTTACACCGCCAACTTCGGAGCAAAGACGGGCGATAGCACCGAGGTTCATGGTGGCGCTCGCTTCGGCTTCGACACAGTGTGGAACGCGGTACGTGTTCAGCCGTCCTTTACGCTCGCTGCATTCTCGATCGTCAGCCAAACGGTAGCTGCAGGAGGCGCCGGAGCCGCAACTGGTACGGGCGACGTCGGCGGCAGAGCATCAGGCAAGTTTAATTTTCTGTGGACCGACAAATTCTCGACCTTCATCGAGGCTCATGGCAGCACCATCAAAGGCACCAATGCATACGGAACGTCTGGTGGCCTGAGGTGGACCTTCTGATCAAGCACCTCCGTTGACTATTCAACACGGAGAGCCGCCGTGCTTCGGCGGCTCTCGAACGGTATGCATACGATCAAGGCCGCGCGATTGGCGCGGGCGCGCGGGCGCGGAGAGGTCTATCGTAGCGTTGCGTGAAGGTCAGGCGGCCTGCTGATCGTCGGGCTTGTCGGCCTGGCGCAGGAGCTTCCATTCCCGGGGCAGCAGTTCGTGCAGACGCGATGCGGATGATCGGCGCTACGGGCGAGGACGTCAGCGAGCCAAAGCTTTGGATCGACGTCGTTGAGGCGGCAGGTGGTGATCATCGTCAGCATGATGGCGGCGCGGTCGGCGCCACGCTGGCCGTCGGCAAAGGTCTAGTTTGGCCGTCCCAGGGCGATGCCTCGCAAGGCGCGCTCAGCGCAATTGTTAGTCAGGCAGATCCCGCCATCGTCGAGGAAGCGGGCGAAGTCGGCCCAGCGTCTGAGTATGTAGTTGATCGGCTCCAGGACCTCGGCGGAGCGTGACAGGGTTTCGCGCTCGCACAGCAGCCAGGCGTGCATGTCGTCGAGCAGCAGTTTGCTCTTCTCCTGGGGCACGGCGCGCCGCTCGTCGGCGCTGGGGCTATTGATAGCGCGATCGACTCGAACAGCATGTCGAGGCGCCTGACGGCCTCCGGCGCAATCGGGGAGACCGGTTTGCCGTTCTATCCGTCCCGGGCGGCTTTCGCGATGTCGGCCAGCTCGAAGAAGCCCCGCCGCGCGTGGGCCATGCAGAATGCCGGCGAGATCGGCGTCGCCCTCCTTTCGGCCCGAACAACGGCTCGAAATCGCCATAACAATCCGCCTGCAGTATGCAGGCGAAGGCGGCCAGATGCTTCCGCGGATGCCGGGTCGCTAGAGCATGATGTTTTTATACGGAAACATATCCTGAGTTTTTGAGATAGTTCGCACACTCCTCCGCGGAGAAGAGGTCGAGGAGCCTTCCGGCCTTTCTCCAAGTTTCCTCGATAGTGCGCGGTTCTGCAGCTCGCATGAGGTGCTTGAGCTTGGCGAAGACCTGCTCGATCGGATTGAGGTCGGGGCTATAGGGCGGCAGGAAGAGCAGATGCGCTCCTCTGGCGCGGATGATTTCGCGAGCTCGCTTTCCTTTGTGACTTCCGAGATTGTCGAGAATCACGATGTCTCCCTTGGCTAAGGTCGGAGCCAGTTCATTCTCAACATAGAGTGTGAAGAGTTCGCCATTGATGGGACCGTCAATGACCCACGGCGCCGTGATCCGATCATGGCGCAGGGCCGCGATGAAGGTCATGGTCTTCCAGTGGCCGAAGGGAACGGACGCCTCCAGACGTTGTCCGCGTGGCCCCCAGCCGCGGAGCGGCGCCATGTTGGTCTTGATCCAAGTCTCGTCGATAAAGACCAGTCGGGAGACGTCAATCTTGTCCTGGTGAGCTTTCCAGCGCGTCCGCTTACGAGCGACGTCTGGACGATCCTGTTCGGCTGCGCGGGTCGTTTTTTTTATAGCTCAGCCCTTCAGCATGTACGAAGGTCCACACCGCGCGAACATCTGTTTTTATCCCGCGGGCCGCCAGCTCCTTTGTCAATTGACGCAGCGTGAAAGGCCCCGAGCGGATGCGTTGACGCAACCAATCGGCGTTGTCTCCAGATAGAACTGGCTTCTTGTGACCGCCGATCTTGCCAGGTGTGATATCGCCGGTCTCCTGCCTCAGCTTCTTCCACTTCGGGATGCAGGACGGGCTGATCTGGAGACTGGCTGCAATCGAGCGCACGCTCTCGCCGGCATCTGCCCGCGCCAGAGCAACCTCACGGATATCCTCCGAATACGGTCGCGTCATCCATGCTGGCCTCCGCACCCCAGCATGAAGCTTGAATCAGAGATTGCCTCCCTTGGGAATCCGATTCTGAAGAAAAACAACGCGCTCTAGAGGCGTACTAGACTGCCGCCGGCGGCGCAGGTCCAGCGAACGGCCGGTTATCCCGCACATATATCCAGATCCGCCCGGTCGTCCACTTGCCCTTCGCCAGGATACGGATGGTGGTGTCATCGCCAGGAAGTCGCCCGGCCGCGAGCAAATGACGCTCGATCAGGTTTAAGAGCGGCATCATTGCCTAGGTCCCGTGGCCGATCTGGTCGGCCAATGTCGATAATGGCAGGTCAATCCTCTCGCATTTGAAGCGCGCGCTCTGGCGGTTGAGCAGGATATGCATGCCGAACTTGTCGAACAGGATCGTCGCCAGCAGCTGCGGGCCGATCAAGCAGCGTCGCGTGGCATGGAATGGTGCCTGCGGTTAGCGGATCTTTTTGCAATCGCGGCAGGTGAACCTTCCGCGCACCGTCTCGATGACCTTGAAGCGACGCGGGATCTCCTTCAGCGTCTTGGTCACGTCCTCGCCGATCTTCGCCACGGACCTGGAGGCGGCGCGTCCGTCGTCTGTCGAAACCATCTCGGAAGCGTTCTCGCTGACGGGCGCCGAGGCTAAGGTCGCCGCGATGATCGCGGCGGGTGCATCCCAGAGAAGATCGCAGGCCAGCTGGACTGTCGCGGGAAACGGTGCGGAACCAGATCAAGGCAATTTTCGGCAAGACCGGGACGCATCGCCAGAGCGAGTTGGCCGCGTTGCTCGCCCGGATTCAAACCTGAGCTTCGCTGGGATCGTGCAGCAGCGCGCGATCCCGAGGGGGGCTGAACCGAATGCGACGACCCGCTCAGCACGGACCCCGGCCGGCGGCACCGCCCGTCCATTCGCACCACTGCACACGCGAGCCGATGCTTGCCGTCGAGCGCTGGCCCGCTCCGACGCGATCCGAACAGCTCCAGTTGCCGCAATAGGCGTTGTCGCTCCAATTGACCCATACGCTCGTGCTGCAGTGATTGACCCAGAAGGGCCCGCTGTAGTCGATCGACAGGCAGGTAGCCTGCGCTCCGACGGCCGACATCGCCAGAAACAGACCCGTCGTCATGAAGATCTTCGGCAGAATACGCATTATTCGTTCCTCGACATGGATGAAACAGTCCGGGCCGCAGCCGTCGTTTGCCACTGAGGACAGCGGGAGGCGGACGAGGCCTGGTCAGGGACGCGAACAACACCTTGCATCGAGGATCGCCGTAGCGCCTGACCCATCTGGATCATGCAGCGACAATTCCTGCCGCAGCTAAGCTCCAATGCGTCGAGACCTCCAAATAGATCACGTTGGCCATAACAGAAACGAACTGTCACACGTATTTTGTGTTAGGCAGGAGCTTGTTACTATCAACCGGCGCGTTGATTGAGGGCTGAGACACGCATAGGCTTGCCGTCTGCGCATCTTCATGGCGCGCCTTGAGAAGGTAATAGGCAGCATCGAATTTGGCCAGATGTGCGGCCATAAGCCTAAGTCGATCTCGGCCCGCTCGGCGAAGTGCGCTGGAAGTCGCTCATTCTTTCTGCAGGAATAGGCTAACTAGCTCCCGCTGGGTATGAGTACCGGTCTTTCTGAGGGCCGACTTGACCTGGTTTCGCGCGGTCTCGTAGGCGATACCCAGCTCGTCGGCAATTTGGATTAATGACCCCTTGCGGGTAAGGGCCTGTGCAATGCGCAGCTCCGCATTTGTGAGCTGAAAGCGCACTTGTAGCTCGTTTTTTTTCTCCGAAGGAGGCTCGGTGCGAAGTACCAGCAACACGGCCGGGTCGAACGAAAGCAGGCAAGCAAGGCCCTTATTTGCTAGGCCAAGGCTGCGGGTAATGGGCAGTATTGAGGCGTGAAATCGGCAACCTCGGTGCAGGAAATCGAACTGCAGATATCCGGAAGAGCCCGGCGCGCGCTGGCAGGCGACTTCGACAAGTGTAGCCAGATGTGCATCCGTTTGAGGCTCGGAAAACGAGAAGACGTCGCGGGCACCGATACGCACAGTTTCGGAAGAGACGACCAGCTCCCTGGCAGCTTGGTTGGCGCAAACAACACGCCGGCTCCGGTCGAGAATCAGAGCGGGATCGACCAAGTCGTTCACGATATCGCCTGTAAGCGGAGACGTTCGCTTCCGGAGTGTCTGACGATTGGCGAGCAGTGCGCCTCGCAGTCTGGGCCCAAGACGTTGCAACAGAGGCGCAAAGTGCCGGTGCATGTCATCCTTGTGTCGAAGTCCATACTGAAGGACTAGGGTCGCCTGCCGCCCACCCTCGCTGAAGATTCTGATTCCCGACCCGCATTCGGCTTCGCCCTCGGACTTAAGGCCTTCGTTGTAGAACTCGGATTTGAGAAAGTCGCCTACCGGAAGCACATATTCCGGCAGAAGAACGGGCGTAAGCATCGGAGCACTGGTTGCCCAGATCTTCGAAACATTGTTCATGCGGGCAAAATGACTGGCGTACCTGTCGGTGTAGCCATCGCTCCATCCTGACGCGAGCGCAACTAGCGGGCGTCCTAGGGAAGGATCGTGCGCCTGAATCACTACTCTGGATCCGGGATTAAGGTGTCTTAATTCATCGGCCACCTGCTGCCAGGCCGCTGGATCAAGGGCGGCTGCGTTAATCAGCTCGCCCAAATGCGATTCCAGCGCATGTAGATCGTGGGGAGGGCGCGGCCTGCCCGCCGCAGCTCCTGCCTTTCCATTGGATCGCCTGACGACATCTGCCATCATCGCTGCTTTTCAGCCCGATTAGACCGGTTCCGGACGATACCGGTTGGAACCACACCTGTCCAGATTGTCCCCGCTCGATGGGTCGCGCGATAAGATGATCTAGATAGGCTTCCGCCGCATGACCCAAATGGGTCATGAACTCATGCGATAACGGTCAAGATGTATGGCCGCTGGCTTCGGCCTCTTGATGCAGACTTGGCCACGGTCGTGTACGAAATAGACGCATTCTGGGGCCGACGCCAAGGTCGCATCCATGATCGCGGCCGGTTCATCGCCTGAGCAGATCGCGACGGAGCTACAGGTCTTACGGGAAACGGTACGGAATCAGATCAAGGCCATTTTCAGTAAAACGGCCACGCACCGGCAAAGCGAGCTCACCGCGCTGGTCTCGCGAATCCATGGTTAATTCTTCCCGGGCAAAACAACCCAACACATCAAAGGCGCTGCCGACAAGACCAAGGGCAGCATCAAGGATGCCGCGGGACAGGTGAGCGGCGACAAGGAGCTGCGATTGGAGGGCAAGATGGACAAGGCCAAGGGCGAAGCTCGCCAGACGGCCGGCGACGTGAAGGGCGCTGCAAGCCGCGCGACCGACTGAGACGGCCTTGGAGGAACATCCTTCGGCACGGCGCAGAAAGATTCAACCGCCTCGAAAGCTTTACTTTCTCGAGTCGGTGACCGGATTACATCCGACAAAAAATGTGCACAACGCTACGGTGCGACATGCAGGGCCATAGGCGCACCTCCTTCGGCGCCCCCTCCGTGCTCGTGAACCCGGGCGACATGGCTGGCCGATTTAATCATGCGTCATGGCTTCTCAACACCCGCTCATGCACTTCGGATTCTTCACGTCCGGCCGCGGATCGGAAACAAAGCCGGCTCGGTTGAGCATCTTGATGCCGGGAAGAGAGGTTGCATCGAGCGTGGCGTCGGCGGGCAGATCAAGTTTCATCACCTGCTCGGACGTGCTTCGCGTCAGCGTTCAGCCGCTCTATCTCATCGGACCGGAATCGAAGTCGACAATTCGGCAAAATGCCTGGCAGGAAGCGCATCTTAGCGCTTCTATCACTTACGTCCGGCGCTGGACGATTTGCGAGGCCAGGTCTACAACGGCCTTCCGACCGACCTCGGTGAGGTCATCTAAAGGCAGTGATTTGCCACGCGCCGCCTCCATGAGGCGCTGCGCCACAAATGAGCGCCACTCGTGCTGCACGAACAATTCTGGTTTCAACGCGCAAGCGCGCTCCAGAGCCCTCTCCATTTCTTTGGATCGTTCGTTGATTAAAATCACTGCTTATCATAGCTCCCTCACAACTATATCCTTGGCCTTCTTCTCTTGCTCGATGCAGATCCGCTTGCATCGTCTTTCCCCGGTGAGAGACGCCACTTGATTCTTGCCCGCCCCATCGGGCTGTTGAACTTAGGAATGTTAACGTGATCGCCGAATCTTTTTTGTCTGTTGGATCTCGAATGATACGATTCTATTCCTTAAAACATGCGAGAAAGCTTCCCCAATAAATAGAGCGGAGGTAGGCGGCTGCCCATTAGTTACGCCACTCCTTCGGACCTGGCACAAACGAGAAGCAGAGATCATTCAAAAGATGACCATCTGCTAGAGCCGACTGACCGCCTCCACAACTGCCAGCGCGAACGGGATCCAGGCGCGATCAAGCGCGGCCTGGTCGGTCACCAGCGGACCGATGAAAGTGTAGATCGCGAAGATGCTGGCGACGCCGAGCGCTGCGACCAGCATGGTTTCCCACACGGCAGGCCGGCGCAGCGCGCCAAGCTCCTGCATCAAGGGACGGCCGCGCAGTGACTGACTGACCGGCACCCACGCCCGCAGCGCCAGCAGGGCAAGCAGCGCCACGCATGCGACGACGGCATAGGTCCGCCGCCAGCCAATCGCCTGACCCAGGAGGGTCGCCAGCGGCGAACCAATGATGGTTGCAATGGTCAGTCCGCCCATGACCTGCGCGAACGCCCTGCCGGATTGACCGGGACCGACGATGTGGGACGCGACCATGGCGCCCGCGCCGAAGTAGGCACCTTGCGGCAGTCCGCTCACGAAGCGCGCGAGGGCCAGAAGCGGCAGACTGGGCGCAATCGCCGACAGCGCGTTGCCGAGCACGAACAGCGCCATGAGGCAGAGCAGCAGCGTCCGCCGGTTCAGTCGCGCGGTGCAATGGTCCTCGACGGCTGCGCATTGCGCTTGGTAGGCGCTCTCGAGCATCACTGTCTCCACTCACAGGGAAGGTCAGATCGTGGCGATCATGGCGCGACGATCCCGCAATCGGTTCACATGTTGATGTCAGCGCGTCCGCACTGCAGAAGCTCTGGCGCACAGCTACTCACGCCCTCGGAACCCGCCGCGTGGCTGTGTCACTTTGGACAAGGCTGTCCTGCCGCGCCCCAGAGGGCCACATCCTTAACGTGATCCTCGAACGTGCCCGGCGGCGTCGAGCGTCCCTCACCGGGCGCCCAGCCGCGCGGGATGAAGCCGTTCTGCGAAGCGTCGTGGCGCAGATGTTCGAGCAGACCGACGGCGTCGCGGCCCCCGTTGCGCTTGGGATCCTTGAGTTGCGCGCAGATCTCAGCGCCTTTCTTGCCGAACCAGATGAACTCGACTGGCGCGAGCTGCCAGTCGATGCCCGCGTGCGGCGGCGCAGGCGCCGGATCATTCGGCATGGCGGAGGTCATGTGACAGGTCGAGCACGGCACCGCTTCGGCACCGATACGGCTGTCGCCGCCATGGATGTTCATGCCGTGCACGCGCGGCTTGGTTTCACCCGCCGGCGTCCAGATCGGAATCGCTTTGGCATCGACATGACAATTGGCGCAGCGCGGATGAGTGATGACTGCTTCGATCCGCTTCCATGCTTTCAGTCCTTCCGCGCGGCTGACGCTGCCGGCCGGCAGCGCGTCCTTGTTGGCCTCGTCCTTGGCGGCAACGATGCCAGTGAGCGCCGCAATAGCTGATGTTGCGGCGACGATCGCAATCAAAGAGCGTTTCATGGCCGGCCTCACACGAATTCGATGAACTTGTTGAAGGGCATTTCGCGGATGCGCTTGCCCGTGGCCGCGAAGATCGCGTTGGCGAGCGCGGGCGCCACAGGCGGCACCGGCGGCTCACCGAGGCCCCTCACCTTCGGATCGTTCTGAAGGCCGCGCACGGTGATCACCGGACACTGGTACATTCGCATCGCTTCGTGATGATTGTAGTTGGTCTGCTGCACCCCGCCCTTGGCGTAGGTCAGTTCGCAATTCATGGCGTGACCGAGCCCCCAGACGACGCCGCCCTGCACCTGGCTCTCGAAGTTGACGGGGTCGATGATCTTGCCGACATCGACGGCGACGAAAACCTTGTCGACCCGGATGCCGCGCGGCGTCACTGTCACGTCAACGACCTCGGCGACCGGTGTTCCGAACGACTCGACGAAGGCGACGCCGCGCCCCCTGCCCTGGCCGAGCGGTCCCTTCCAGTCCGACATCTCCGCAACCGTCTCGAGCACCTTGCGATAGGTCGGGACGGCACACATCTCGATGCGAGCCTTCATCGGGTCGAGTCCCGCCGCATGAATCATCTCGTCAATGAAACTCTCGGTGAAGAAGCCGCCCGTGGATGCGCCGACCGAGCGCCAGGTCGTGCACGGCGACAGGTTGCGCGCCTCGAAGGTGGTCGCGCGAAAATGCGGGATATCGTAGTAGACGTTCCACAGCCCGGCGGCGAGTTGCGGATCGGGATCCTTGGTCGGCATGCCCATGTGCTCGAGCAGTCCGTTATAGGGCATCGTGCCAGCGAGCTTCAGGTCGGCCGAAATGATCCTGCCCTTGGCTACGCTGCCTTTGTGGCGGGCGATCGATATCTGGCGCGGGATGTCCTGACGGAAATCCTCCTCGCGCGAGAACACCAGCTTGATCGGCGTGCCGCGCATCTGGCTGGCGATCTCCGCCAGCACGCGGACGTTCTCGAACTCCAGACGATGCCCGAAGCTGCCACCCGTCCACTGGTTGTGAAAAGTCACCTGCTCGGGCTTCAGACCGGCATTGGCAGCCGCGATAGCCTGCACCGCCTGTGGGCTCTGATGCCCGACCCAGATCTCCATGCCCAGATCGGTTACGAGGGCGACGCCGTTGAGCGGCTCCAGCGGCTGGTGACCGACATAAGGTGCGCGATACTCGGCCTCGACCCGCTTGCCTTGCTTGAGGCCGGCCTCGACATCGCCGATCTTGCGCCACTCCTTGCCGAGAAACTCCGGCTTGAAGGATCCCTCCAGCGTCTTCCAATGGTCGGCCTGTTCGGCAGGATAGGTTGACGGCGCCCATTCGCAATCGATCGTCTCGACCGCCTTCATGGCGTACCAGCTGTTTGTCGCGACGGCAGCGACGCCGTTCTTCAAACGCAGAATCGTCTTTACGCCCGGCATTGTCTGTGCCCTGGCGGCATTGAAGGATTTCAGCGGTTGCCCCTTGTTGGGATTCAGTTTGACGGCGGCGTACAGCATGCCGTCCATCTTCATGTCGATGCCGAACTTCAATTCGCCCAGCACTTTCGAGCGGATGTCGAGCCGCATCATCGGCTTGCCGAGAATCCGCCACGTCGAGGGATCGCGCGGCTTGGCGTCGACCACCGGCGGAATGCGCGCCGCGTCCGCTGCGAGATCGACATAGGCGATCCGCGATCCGTTCGGCAGCACCACATGGCCGGACTGGGTGCGGAGATCGGCCAGCGGCGCGCCCGTGCGCTTGGCCGCCGCAAGCTTCAACGTCTCGCGGGCGACGGCGCCGGCCACCCGCAGCTTCTCATAGGTGTCGGGGATGGTGCTCGACCCACCCGTCATCTGCAGCCCGGACTTTCTAAGACCTTCGAGCGCGGCGGCGCGCGCCTTCTCGGCGGCGGGGCTCTGGTCCGCAGCCAGGAAGGGTGCGAGCTCCTCCTTGAAGCCCGTATTGAAATAGGCGGGGTGCGGTCCGGCGAACCGGATCTCGAACTGACCGGGATCGAGGTCCATCTCCTCGGCGATCATCATCGGCTGCACCGAGCCGGTGCCCTGGCCGATATCGGCATGCTGGGCAATCAGCGTGATCTTGCCCGCACTGATCTCGACCCACGGGTTGAAGGTCACGGCATCGCGCGCGAGGCCCGCAGCCAACGGATTGTCGCTGGCCGTTTCAGCCGCCTGCACGGCCGCGCCGTAGCCGCCGAATGCAACACCGCCGGCCAGCGCCGCGGAACCGACGAGGAAGGACCGACGCGAAAGACCTTGCGCGATATCCATGTTACTTCTCCGCCATCTTCTTTGCGGCCGCCGTGTGAATCGCTGCGCGAATACGAGGATAGGTGCCGCAGCGGCAAAGATTGCCGGACATGACCTGGTCGATTTGTTCGTCGGTCGGCTTGGGGATCAGGTCCAGCAGCGATATCGCCTGCATGATCTGCCCAGTCTGGCAGTAGCCGCATTGCGGCACCTGATGTTCGATCCATGCCTGCACCACCGGATGCTGATCGCGTCCGTCGACACCGTCGAGCGTGACGACCGACCTGCCGGCGAGATCGCCGATCCGCGACTGACAGGAGCGGACCGCCAAGCCATCGATGTGAACCGTGCACGCGCCGCACTGCGCGACGCCGCAGCCATATTTGGCACTTGTGATCCCAAGCTCATCCCTGAGCACCCAAAGCAAAGGCATGTCGGGAGCGACGTCGACCTGGCGCTTTGTTCCGTTGACCGTGAACTCGATCATGTCGAATGATACTCCTCTCGCAGGAATTACGGCCGAAAGCGAAGGCGCCGGCCAGCTTGCGCATGGCAATCATCATCGCGCCCCGGATCAGACCGGTCGTGAGCTCAGCAAAGCTGAGACGTGCAATTTGCCGCAAAGCGGTGCGCCGGTATTGGCAAATCCTGCGGGATCATGAGCAATCCCTGCGCTGGTTCGGATCGCGGCGGCCGGGCTTCGCCTGCAACGAGCCGCAGCACAACTCGCGATATTGTCCCGGCGTCAGGCCGGTAGCCTTGCGAAAGACACGCGTGAAATTGGCTTGCGATCCGAAGCCGAAGTCGAGCGCGATCTGGACCAGCGGTGCGTCGTTGTGTGTCAGCTCATGCCGCGCCGCCTGGACTCGGCGATCGGTGACATAGCGATGCGGCGACAGGCCGGTCGCCTCGCGAAACAGGCGCGAGAAATGGAACGGACTGAGACAGGCCTGGGCGGCAAGCTCGTCGAGCCGGATGTCGGTGCCGAGCGACGCTTCGATGAAGTCGATCACGCGTTGCAGCCGGCGCGGATCGAGCGAAGGCGATCTCTCGGGCGGTTGCCAGCGATCGATCGTGTAGCAGCCGATGAGATGGGCCGCGAGTGCAGTCTGGATGCCCTCGACGAACAGCGCGTCGGTCGGCTGGCGCGGCCGATACAACAAATCACGCAGGGGCGAGCAGATCTGGAAGATCACGTGGTCGGCGAGGCCGTCGGCATAGACGATTTCGACCTTGTCCGGATCGACATCGAAATCGGCGAGCGCGCTGTGATCGAGAAGCGCGGGGGGAAGATAGAGATGCAGGCACTCCATCCGGTCCGACAGTTCGAGACGGCTCTCCTGCGTGCCGACCGGAACGAGATAGGTCATCCCCGGTCGGGCGAGACTGGTCTGTGTTTCGCCATTGCCGGTGCGCGAGACGATACCTCCGCCGGACAGCAGCAGCACGAGTTCGTTGCAGATTGGAACGGGCGTCTCCTGACGACCGGCCTCGAACTTGCGATGCTCGATGCCGAGGTGTTGCCAGTCCTTGGCTTCCGCGAGCTTCTCGCTGTTCCGATATTTCTCGTCCCCATGCGTGGAAAGCGGCATGGTGGCCTCCGCTTGGTCTGGGGTCTACCGACTACGCTGCCGGTCGTCTGCATTGACTTGCCACTTGTTCGCGACAGCGCAGGCAAAGTCCAGCGGGCGCGCGGTTAAAAGAGGTAAATCGCAGCAATCACAGAGGCTTCCTGGAGACCCCATCCCTCTCCGACGATTGTTGAGGCTGCGCCGCAATCAGCAAGATCGGTCCACCATCGCGCAGAAATCGAAAAGATGTCCGCGCTCATCCGCCGTAAGAGAGGCTGAGCTAATCAGCCACGTCCACAGTCGCGATCGGAGGTCATCGTGTCTCTCAATCAGTCCCTTTGCCGCATGCCGGCGCCCCCCGTAATCTGAGGAGCGAGAGCATGTCACTGAAGACGATCCTGCCGGGCAAACTGGGCTTCGGCGCCGCGCCGCTCGGCAATCTCTATCATCCGATCACCGATCTCCAGGCAAGGATCACGCTCGAGCTCGCGCTGACCGCGGGGATGAACTATGTCGATACTGTCTCTTATACACATCTAGATGTGTATAAGAGACAGGCATGGGACAGCGGCATCCGCTATTTCGACACGGCACCGTTCTACGGCGCAGGACTTGCTGAACTGCGCCTTGGCGCAGCACTCGCCGGGCGGCCGCGGGCTGACTATGTGATCAGCACAAAGGTGGGCCGGCTGATCCTCGACGAGATCGAGGACGTGAACGCGCGTGACCTCGGCGAGAAGGGCGGCGTGTTCAAGTATGGACGTCCCAACAGGATCGTCAACGACTACTCCGCCGATGCGACGCTGCGCTCGATCGAGGACAGCCTGGAGCGGCTGAGCCTGGACCGCATCGACGTCGTTTTCGTTCACGACGTTGCGCAGGACTTCTACGGCGACGAGTGGCTTGGCGTATTCGATACCGCGCGCAAGGGCGCGTTCAAGGTGCTCGACCGGCTGCGCGACGAGGGCGTTATCAAGGCCTGGGGCTTGGGCGTGAACCGGGTCGAGCCGATCGAACTGCTGCTCGCGCTCGATGCGCCCCGCCCCAATGGCTGCCTGCTGGCGGGCCGCTACACGCTGCTCGACCATGCCCATGCGTTGCAGCGGCTGATGCCGATGGTCGCCGAGCACGAGCTCGGACTCATCGTCGGCGGCCCCTATAGTTCCGGGGCGCTCGTCGGCGGTCCGAACTTCGAATACGCGCCGGCGCCACCCGAGATCATCGAGAAGGTGGCTCGCATCAAGGCTATCGCCGATCGCCATCGCATCAGCATGAAGGCGGCCGGCCTGCAGTTCGCGCTCGCTAATCCCGCCGTCGCCGCCGTCATTCCCGGAGCAAGCCGCCCCGACCGTATCGCGGCCGATCATGCCGCGCTCGCGGAAGTGGTCCCGGCCGCGTTCTGGAGCGAATTGCGCGCCGCCTGCCTCATCCATCCGGATGCTCCGGTCCCGGAGACGGACTGACGAGCTTCAGAGCTGGGTGCATAGACATGCGGCCGGTCCCCTCTCTGTCTCGGCCGCAACACTGCCTGTTGACCTCAAGGAGATTGCAGATGACCGACGCTATGATCAATGCCGCCGATATCGAACGCCGAACCATGCTTCGCGCCGCCGGTGCTGCTGTGATGTCAGGACTTGCTGCGAGCAGCGTTGCGGGGGTCAGCACCGCCGCCGCGCAGGGTGCGGGCGGTGCAGCGGGTGCGCGCGACGATGCACCGCTGGGCGCACGGCTGCAGGGCATGCAGCATTTCGGACTGACCGTCCAGCACATGGAGCGCGCCTACGAGTTCTACACCCAGGTGCTCGGCGGCACGGAGGTCTTTCGCCACGGCGATTTCCAGGGCGACGGCGTGCAGAACACACTGCTCGCCGATCAGGAGATCGAGGCGAACAGCCGCGGCGTCAATCCGCGGACGATCGGCGTTCCGGACCTGCGCAGCGGCGCCCAGCGGCTCGACGTCCGTTTCATCCAGTTCGACAATATGGTGCTGGAACTGTTGCAATATCGCGAGTCCGACCAGCCGATGGGCAGCGCCGTCAGCTTCGCCGAACCGGTGCAGCATATGAGCCCCGCCTTCCCGCGCATGATGCACATCTGTTTCTACGTGCGTGACGAGGTCGACTTCAACAAGTTCATCGCCGACCTCGAGGCGGAATCCGCCAAGCGCGGGATGACGCAGGTCAGGGCCAACCGCACCGTGCGGGTGCGCACCGAGGCCGAGCGCAAGGCCGCGCCGCGCAGCGCCAACACCAACCGGGTGACCGAGGAGCCGTCGAACGGCTGGGAGCTGATCTATTGCAAGGGACCGGAGGGCGAGCAGCTCGAATTCGTCAAGGCGCTCGGCCCGGTCAAGCAGCGCTTCAGCGAGGCGCTCGCCAAGCGGCAGCAGACCATCACGCGCTGATCCGCCAGACGCGCCGGCAGCCACCTGGCTGCTGGTGCGTCCGACGGCTGATCGGCCCACACCGGCTCATCCCGGCCCCACCTCGCGAAAAGGACATTCCATGCCAGAATACTTGCACACTCAGCTATTCACCGCCCTCTTCGTCGCTGCATCGACGCTGACGGGCTCGGCCGCTTCCGCCCAGCAGACCCCGTCGCCCAGTTATGCAGCCATTCCAGATGGCGCCTATTCCGTGGTCGCGCAGGTCCGGGCAAAGCCGGGCAAGGAGAATGCACTGAGAGCGGCCACCCTGCCCTTGATCGACCTGGTCCGAGCTGACCCGAAGAACCTCGTGTATTTCCTCCAGGAGGATCGTGCGAAGCCCGGACATTTCGTCTTTTACGAGGTGTTTGCCAGCCAAACCGATTTCGACGCCCACAACGCCATGCCTTATGTGAAAGCGTGGTTCGCCAAGCTGCCGGAGCTTGCCGAGGGCGGCGTCGATGTCATGCGGATGACGATTCTCGGCGCGCCGAGGCCATGATCGAATTCGGGGCAAAGGCCGAAACGCAGCAAAGCAAGGCAGCGGCCCTTATTGCTTGAGGTTCCATTGGGCGAAACGGACGTCACGTCGAACCGGCCGACGGCCTCCAAGGGGGCCGCGACTGGCGCATAGCAGGCTCCATTGATAGATAGTCGGACGGAGGCCGCAAGCCTCGATCCAAGGTTCGACGTCAAAGGAGCTCATGCGCCAGAAGGTCGTGTATTCGTTCGGACCGTTCCGGATGTTTCCGGAGCGGCAATTGCTCACGCGTGACGGCGCGACCGTCAAATTGGGCGGGAGAGCTTTCGAACTGCTGCACCTCCTCGTCGAGCGCAGCAACGAACTGGTCTCCAAAGACGAGCTCATGGCCTATGCATGGCCTGGCACCTTCGTCCACGAGAGCAATCTCAAGGTCAACATGCACAGCCTGCGTCGCTCGCTCGGCGACACGCAGGAGCAATCGGCCTATATCGCGACCGTTGCCCGGCGGGGCTATCGTTTTGTGGCGCAGGTGCAGCGAACTGACGCTGCTTCCGCCGAAGTGGCTGCCGCCCCGGTCGCGGCACGCCCGAGCCGGCTGCCGGTGCTGGGGGACATCATCGCCCGTGAGCGCGAGATCGCCCGCCTGATCGAACTGCTCCAGACCCATCCCGAGGTCACAGTGGTCGGACCCGCCGGTGTCGGCAAGACCACCGTAGCGATCTCCGCGGCGCGCAGCTTGGAGGGCCACTATCCCGACGGTGTCTGTTTCGTCGATCTCGCCAGAATCGATGATCCCGCGCTGCTGCCCTCGGCCTTCGTCGCAGCGCTCGGACTCCGCGGCGACATGGGCGATCCGCTCACCGCTGCTGTCGCCCATCTCAAGGACCGGACGATGCTGGTGCTGCTCGACAATTGCGAGCACGTGCTGCCTGCTGTGGCCATTTTCGGGCGCAGCTTTGCGCGTCAGCCGGGGCGATCCAGACTGCTGTCGACAAGCCGCGAGCCGCTGCGCGTCCCAGGCGAGCACATCATGTGGCTCGATCCGCTCGCATTTCCAGCGCATGACCTGTCCACACTCGACGAGCTGCTGAAATTTCCCGCCGTCGAGCTGTTTGCCCGCAGAGCCGTGGAATGGGCCGGCTATCAGATCAGCGAAGCCGATCGTGACGCAGTCGCCCAGATCTGCCGATCGGTGGACGGGCTTCCGCTTGCTATCGAACTGCTGGCGGGCGAGCTCGATGATCATCCTGTGCAGGAGCTGGCCGCGCGGCTGAGCGACTATCTCGGTTTCCATTCCGACGATCCCACCAGAACGCCGGGCCGCCACGACACGCTGCTCGCGGCCATCGATTGGAGCTACGGCTTGCTGTCGCCGCACGAGGTCGAGGTGTTCCGCCTGATCTCGGCGTTCGCCGACGCCTTCGACCTGGAAGACGTGATCGCCATCGCGGCGCCACGAGGCCTGTCCCCCATCGACGTGACCATCGGCCTTGGCGGTCTCGTTCTCAAGTCGTTGCTGACAGCCCAAGTCGAGGGCGCCAATCTCCGCTACCGCCTGCTCGACAGCACGCGGCGGTATGCCGCAAAGCGCCTGCAGGACGCTGGCCTGCAGCCGCAGGCGCGGCGCTGGCATGCCGAGCGCATCACGGCCCTGTTCGCGCAGTCGGAGACCGAATGGGGCTGGCGTGACAGCGATGATTGGACAAAGACCTATCGCGGCCGGCTTGCCGACGTGCAGGCGGCCTTGGCCTGGGCCTTCACGGACGGCGGCGATGCCGCGCTCGGCGTCCGCCTCACCATGTTGACGATCCCACTGTGGTTTGAGACCTCGCTCATCTCGGATACGCAAGCGCGGGTGAAAGTGGCGCTCGACCATGCCGAGGCGCTGCAGATCGACGATCTCACCAAAGCGAAACTCACGATCCCGTATGCCTGGAGCATGATGTATGCGCGCCAGTTTCCGCCGGAGACCGAAGAATGCTGGCTGAAGGCCGTTGCCTATTCGCGCAAGGCCTGCGACCTCCGCTCGGAGCTGCTCGCCCTGCTTGGCCTCTCAGTCTATTTGATGGATGTCGGGCGCATCCACGCGGCGATCGAACGGCTCGAGTATTTTCGCGCGCTTTGCGATGAGCACCAGGATTGGTCGCTTTCGCCCGAGGGCGAGCGGACCTTGGCCTGGGCTCGGGCGCACACGGGAGCCCTGACCGACAGCCTCGCAACACTCGACCGGCTGGCGGCCCAATTCCCGGGCATCGGCCGGGGCTCGCGCATGGCCGGCTTCCAGGTCGACCGCTCGATCGGCATTCGCAACTACACGGTGAGGTTCGCATGGGTGAGCGGACGGCCCGATCACGCGGCCGCGGTCGCCCGCGAGGCGGCGGCGCTGTCCGAGGGACACTTGGCGTCCCAGTCGAACGTACTCGCGCTCGCCTGCTGTCCGGTCTCCCTTCTGAACGGAAATCTCGCGGACCTCGACCTCTACACCCGAAAGCTCGGCGACATTCTCGAGCAGGAAACTATCGGAATCTGGTTGCCGATCCAACGCTTCTACACGGCCATCCTAGCAGACTCCCGCGGCGACCCTGGCGCCACGCGGAGGATCAGGCAGGCGATCGAAGACCTGATTGAGACAAGGTTCGTCATGCGGGTTCCCGCGATGATGGGCGTTGCCGCCGAGCGACATCTGCTTCGCGGCGAGCTCGACGAAGCAATGGATGCGATCGCAGTGGCGCTGCGCTATGAGGCGCAACAGGATGAGCGCTGGTGCCGTTCCGAGCTGATGCGGGTCCAGGCCCTCATTTATCGCGCGTCCGGGCAACCTGATCGCGCCGAACGTCTCCTCCTCGACGCGATCGCCGAGGCCCGCAGCATCGAGGCGCTGTCGTTCGAGCTTCGCGCAGCCACCGAGCTCGCTGTGCACCATCTCGATGCTGGCCACCCACAGAAAGCCATTTCGCTTCTGTCACCGATTTACCATCAATTTCGAGAGGGATTCACGACGCGGGACCTTGTCCGAGCATCATCCCTGGCGCGGCAGGCCGCAGCGATGATATCACAGAGTTAGTCAGCTGCTTGGCTGCGCGAGAGCCGGCGGAGAGTGCTCCCGGCCCCCGCAGGGCGGGAGGTCACCCACAACTGGCCTGCCGCCTCCTCAATGCGCTCACATGGTCTTGGCGAGCGCGAGCAAGCGGAAATCATCGAGCGCCGCGTGGCGATGCGGGGCGACGTCGCGCCGGTAAATCTCGGTTTCGACGATCGAGCGGAAGGTGGCGAAATCGCCATATTCGTTGATCGCCGCTTCGTCCCAGCGTTCGCCTTGCGTGCCGACCAGGCTTGCCAAGACCGGCACGGAAAAGATCCGCACGAGCGGCTTGCCGGCCGCGAGACGCCGGAATGCCGGCCGATAGCGTTCGTTGAAGGCTTCGCGGCCCGAGCAAGGCGTGGCGTCGAAGCCGTCCTCGTATTGCGCATGCGCACGATAGCGCAGCAGGTTGAGCATATAGAACGGCTGGCCCGGGGGAATTGCGCGCTCGGCGGCGTCGAGGGCTTGCGGTGTGATTTCGATGGGGTTCATGGGATCGATCCTCAGCAGCTTTGAGGCGGTGCAGATTGACACCGCGCATCTTCATGTGGCGCATCGGAACGAACTCTTGTAGCGACCGCATGGCCATGACTATGTGGACACCATGTCCACAACGGCGCTGCCTTCCGACGTCTCCGGTCTCCTCGCCCTCGTTCGCGTCGTCGAGGCGGGCTCGTTCGCGGAAGCCGCGCGGCGGGCGGGGACGACCACCTCGGCAATGTCCAAGGCGGTCGCCCGCCTCGAACGCGCTCGCGGCATGCGGCTTCTGCATCGCTCCACCCACTCGCTGGCGTTGACCGAAGAGGGCGAGCGGCTGATGGCGGCCGGACGCGTGCTCGTCGAAAGCCTCGCCCGTGTCCAATCCGCCCTCGGCGAAGCCGCGCGTGATGGCGGACGTGTGCGCGTGACCGCGCCTGCCTCGTTTGCGCGGGCCTGCATTCTCCCGCGACTGCCTGCGTTCCTGCGGGAGCGGCCGGAAATCGAGATCGAAGTGAAATTCCGCAATGAGATTCTCGATCTGGCGGCGGAAGGGGTCGACATCGCGATCCGCTCGGGCCCCCTCGACCGCGTACCTGGCCATACGGCCCGGCGGCTTTGCACCTTCTCCTGGATTGCTTGCGCCTCGCCCGCCTATTTGGACGCACGTGGCACGCCCGCAACTCCCGACGAACTGTCAGCCCATGACCACGTCGGCTTCCGCAATCCCGCGAGCGGCCAGATCCTGACCTGGCGCTTCGCCGACCCGCGCGGAAAAGGACTGGTACGCGTCGCGCCGAAGCCCAAGCACATTTGTGACGACGCGCACGCATCGGTCGCCTTGGTCGCGAACGGGTTCGGCATTGGCTGGGGACCGGCGTGGCTCGTCTCTGAAGGCCTCCGCACTGGCCAACTCGTTGAGGTGCTTGCGCCCTGGCGCGCACCGGCGGAGCCTCTCTGGATGCTGCGCACCTCCAACGGCCGCCCGCCTCTCCGCACGCAGCGCGTCATGTCGTTCCTCGCCACGCTGCCCGCCGCATTCAGCAGCACGGCTCGATGAGGTGTTGGACGTTTCAGCTCATGGCTTATCTCGGAGCGCACCTGCTGACACCATGACACCGAAGCAAAGGCCGTTGCTCCGAATTAGCCGAATGTCTCCCTGACTAACCAGACCTGAGCCCGATGGACTTGATCACGGGAGCCAAACTCTCCGACGTCGCGTCAACAATGCGTTGGAACTGGTCAGGGCTGGAGCGGCTGTCCGGCTCCAGACCTTGGGACCGGTAGGCTGCCTGCAGAGCCGGATCCGCCATGACGGCACGCGTCGACAGCGCGATCCGGTCGACGATCGACTCGGGCGTCAGGATGGGTGCAAACAGACCGAACCACCCCTCGTATCGGAGGTCCGGCATGCCGGACTCGACCGCAGTCGGGATCTCCGGTGCCCCGGGGAGCCGCGTGACGGTACTGACCGCGAGCAGTCGGATCGTGCCGGCCCGGCTCAATTGCTGTAAGTGAAGCGACATGACGGCGATCAGTAGCGGGATCTGACCGGTGACCAGATCGTTCGTTGCCTGGGCTATGCCACGATAGGGAATATGGACGATATCGAGCCCACCTGCCTGGCGCTTGAAGATTTCGCCAACCAGATGATTTCCGGTGCCAATGCCGGGCGTCCCATAGGACAGCTTGCCGGGATTGGCCTTGGCGTGGGCAATCAGGGCTTGCAGATCCTGCGCAGGCACCGACGGATGAATGGCGAAGACCAGTGCGCTCGAGACCAGCCGGTAGATGGCCCGGAAGTCGCCCACAGAATAGGCGGGCCGTTCTGTCAAGGGGATAATGACCTGCGTGCTGCCGTTGCCGAGAAGAAGCGAGTGGCCGTCAGGCTTCTCGCGCGCGACTGCCGCAGCGCCGATTGCTCCACCTGCGCCGCCGATGTTCTCGGCGTATGCCGGGCCAAGCTGCGACGAAATGCCTCCGACCCAGGGACGACCGATCTGATCACCCGCTCCGCCCGCGGCGTAGGGAATGACCAGCCGAATGCGGCGCGTCGGGTAGTCGGCCGCTCTTACGTTAAGCGGGACTTCAGCGAGCGCGCATGCGCCTGCAACGGCACCGATCAGTTGTCGGCGTGAGAGCAAAGGCATGTTCAACGTCCGTGAGTCTCAAGCACAACAAGGGGGCCGCCGAGCGGGATTGGCGCCCTGGCGATCGCATCAGAACGATCAGGTCACTCCTGCGCGCTCCGGTTGCCAACATCAGACTTTTTGCCGAATTCGGCATGCGCTTCAGCCCCTTTGTCGGAACCGCCTTCATCCAGCACGAGGCATTGGAACCAGATTGCCTACCAAGCTGCCCCCGCCGCTCCACCAGTTTACTCCACTCCTCGATCTGGTACAAAAAACCATGCAACTTCCCTGCCGAGGGGACGATGGCGCGTGCCGGAAGATGATCATCAAGACTCGGTCATTTCATTTGGACCATTTCGACTATTCCCCAAGTCCAGGCTCTTGGAGAAGGATGGTGCGCAGCTTCACATCGGCGGGCGCGCCCTCGACATCCTCATCGTTCTAGCCAAGCGGCCCGGCGAGGTCGTCGGCAAACGGGAGCTGGTGAAGAGCATCTGGGCCGACGTGCATGTCGACGAAGGCAGTCTCCGCTTCCATGTCGCCGCTTTGCGCAAGGTGCTTGGCGATGCAGGAAAGTCAGCCCGCTATGTCGTGAACGTCCCCGGACGCGGCTACTGCTTCGCCGCTCCGCTCGCCCATCCGGCATCCTCAGCCGCGCCGGCCCCCGTCCAAGCCGCGGCGCGCGCATCGCTGCCGCCCTCGCTTGCAAGGATGATCGGACGGGACGATGTCATCGACAGGATTTCAAGCGGGCTCTCGCTGCACCGGTTCATCACCGTGGTTGGCCCAGGCGGCATCGGCAAGACCGCCGTCGCGGTCACCGTCGCACATCGCCGCTCCGCTGATTTCGCCGGGCAGGTCTTCTTCATCGACTTCGGACCGCTGCGGGATCCCACACTCGTCGCAACAGCAATCGCCTCCGCAGTGGGGCTTGCCGTCGGCGCGGATGATCCGCTGCCGGCGCTCTTGGCAAATCTGCAGGACAAGCGGACGCTGCTAATCTTCGACAGCTGCGAACACGTTCTGGAGATCCTGGCGCCGCTCGCCGAACGTCTCATCCGCGACGTGCCGCAACTGCACGTCCTTGCAACCAGCCGGGAGTCGTTCCGCAGCGAGGGCGAGCGGATATTTCGGCTCTTCCCGCTCGACTGTCCGCCCAGGCGCGACGATCTCGGCGTTGGGGAGATTCTCGCCTACCCTGCAGCACAATTGTTTGTCGACCGCATCGCCCAGGGCTCCGGGCCACTCGAGCTCAGCAGGGAAGACGCGTCATTGGTGGCCGATATTTGCCGCCGCCTCGACGGCATTGCGCTTGCGATCGAGCTGGCGGCGAGCCGGGTCAACGCATACGGCATTGCCGGCACCGCATCGCTCCTCGACAGCCGGTTCTCATTGCAATGGCGAGGCCGGCGCACGGCGATTCCCAGACACCAGACACTCAGCGCCGCGCTCGACTGGAGCTACGATCTGTTGTCGGCCTCCGAAGGCACTATCCTGCGACGATTGTCCGTGTTCGTTGGATCGTTCACGCCTGAGGCTGCTGCGGCCGTCGCATCCGGTGACGGTCTCAGCCCGTCCGAAACAAGCGAGGCGATCGACAACCTCGTCACCAAATCGCTGATCGTCACGTCCGGCCGGACACTGCGCTATCGCCTGCTGGACATGACGCGAACCTATGCTCACGGAAAGCTCGCGGCGTCGGGAGAAGAACGACATGTTGCGCAGCGCCACGCGGAATATTTTCGCCACCTGCTCACTCGCGCCGAGACCGAGACATCTGCGCCGCTGCACGCGTGGTTGAACACCTACGCCGGCGAGCTGGACAATGTCCGCGCCGCCCTGGACTGGGCTTTCTCCGCCGATGGCAACGCTGCGCTCGGCATTGCTCTGACGGCAGCGACCGTCACGCTATGGGTGCGCCTGTCGTTGTTCGCCGAATGCCGAGAACGGGCCAGGACCGCCCTAGCGGTGCTGGACGACAACGTGGAAGGTGTCGATCGGCTGCGTATGCAACTCCTGGCTGCCCTCGGCTGGTCTCTGATGTACGGCGAGGGCCGCGCGCGCGAAGCTCGACCGATCCTCGAAGCGACGCACGAGCTCGCGGACCGGCTCGACGACAAGGATTTTCGGCTACGGGCGCTGTGGGGATTGTGCATCGACCAGTTCAACAATGGCGAGTTCGGCAAGGCACGCGCGCTCGCCGATCGATTCACCATTATCGCGGCGAGCTCCCCCGACGAGACAGACCTGATGCTGGCCGACCGACTGATGGCGGTCGCCTTGCACTATCTCGGAGACCAGACCGACGCGGCGATTCGCATCGACCGGGTGAACGCATCGCTGCATGTGCTGACCGAGAAACCGAAGATTTTCCCGCTCGATCTTGGAGTCTCAACGCAGTATTTTCGTGCCCGCATCCTGTGGCTGCGGGGCTCGGCCGACCAGGCGCTGGAGCTCGCCGCACGCAACATCGAGGAAGGCCGAGCGAACGGCCACGCGCTGACCTTCTGCAGCGTGCTCGGACAAAGCGCCTGCCTCCTCAACTTCTTCGCGGGCGACTACGACGCCGCAAAACGCCATGGCGTTGAGCTGCTCGGACATGCCGACCGCCACGCGGTCCGCCCCTGGAGTCTCTGGGCTCGCGCCTTCAACGCGATGATCATTGCGAGGAGCGGTGACATCGCGACAGGCTTGCCGCTGTTGCGCGAGGAGCTCGAGCGCGCAGGCGACACCCGTTTCCTGCCGCGCTTTCTTCCCCTGCTCGGCGAGCTGGCGGCTTGCTTTGGCGAGGCCGGCCAAACCGATCGTGGTCTCGCCGCCATCGAGGACGTCCTTAAGCGCTGCGACGAGCGGCAGGAGCGGTGGTACCTGCCGGAGTTGATCCGTATCAAGGGCGAACTCATGCTCAGGGACGCCGAGCAATCGGCGGGCGCCGAGGCGTGCTTTCGCGAGGCCATGGCAATCGCAGCCCAACAGGGGGCCAACTTCTGGCAGCTGAGATGTGCGATCAGCATTGCCCGCATTAAAATGACGCAGAGCCGAAAAGAGGAGGCGGCCGACGTTCTCGAGGCAGTGTGCAAGCAGCTAACGGAGGGGGCGAACACCGCCGACCTGCGCATGGCGCGAGGCCTGATCACGCAGCTTCAACGCGATCGATAAAACCCGGTCGACGCGATCTCGTCGGCTCCACTCGTGGATTCGACCACCAACGGATCCAGCGTACCTGCGCGATGCCCTAGCCTCCCGCAGCCGCTTGCGCGCGCCGCGGCAGCTTCCAGGCCGGACGGATGAAATGGCAGGTGTAGCCATCTGGATAACGTTCAAGATAATCCTGATGCTCGGGCTCGGCCTCCCAAAACTCGCTGGCGGGCGCGACTTCGGTCACCACCTTGCCGGGCCAAAGCTGCGAGGCCTCGACGTCGGCGATCGTGTCTTCGGCAATCCGCTTCTGCTCGTCGGTTGTGTAGAAGATAGCAGAGCGATAGCTCGTACCCCGATCGTTGCCTTGACGATCGAGCGTTGTCGGATCGTGAATCTGGAAGAAGAATTCCAGCATCGTCCGGTAGCTGGTCTGCGCGGCATCGAAGATGATCTCGATCGCCTCGGCATGCCCTTCGTGGTTACGGTAGGTCGCGTTCTTGACCTGACCACCGGTGTAGCCGACCCGGGTCGAGATCACGCCCGGCTGCTTGCGGATGAGATCCTGCATGCCCCAAAAGCACCCTCCGGCAAGGACCGCTCGCTCTGTCGTCATGCGACGTGCTCCAATTTCAGCGACCATAGCACGTTTTCAACCGCTGTAACCAGCGTCGCGCACTCGCTCCCCTGCTGACGAATGTCGTGATCACATCGATGGCTCGTGGCACAATATCCAGAATGGCTCGCGAGCCGCGATCTGGCCCGTGCGAAGCATTTTCCCGGCGTCATGGATCGAGGCATCATTAGACGCCGTTCGCTCCGCCTCGTCCTCTTGCACTTCCTAACATTTTCTAACACGCCAAGCCGGCTATGCCCCGCCATGGTGGGTCGGCTTTCAGGTGGAAACGATCAGGCATGGCTCTTCTCGACGAAGTGATTGACGCGAATGGCGGCATTGCACACTGGGAGAGCCTGAGCCGGTTCACGCTGCATCTTTCCATCGGCGGAACGCTGTTCTCGGGCGCGGGACATGCCCGCGAATTCAAAGACGTCATCGCAGAGGGGTCAACGCGGACACAGTCGGTCCGCTTCACCGGAATCATGGGCGGAGAACTGTCGGGGTCGCTTCAGCCGGACGCGATCACCATCGAAAGCGTCGACGGCGAGATCTTGCGGACCTGGAGCAACCCGGGCCTTCCCTTCGACGCCGGCCCACAGATCCTCTCAGACGAACTGCATCTGATTTTCTTCTGCGGCGTCACAATCTGGAACTATCTGACCACGCCATTTCTCCTCGCGCATCCCGATGTGGTCGTGGAAGAACTGCCGTCGTGGAAGGAAGGCGCCGAAATGTGGCGGCGCCTGCGAGCACACTTGCCGCCGACACTTGTCACCTTTGCAGGCGAGCAGATCTTTTACTTTGACGAGAACGCCTTGCAACGCAGGACCGACCACGATCTTCTTGGCTTGAAGGTCGCGCATCACTCCTGGGCCCATGAGAGCTTCGGCGGCATCCTGGTGCCAACCCTTCGCCGCTCGCAGACGAGTCAGCCTGATGGAACCGTCAACGCCAAGCCTGTTCTGATGGACGTCGAGATCTTCGACGCCTCTTTCGAATAGGAGCCGCGAGAAACAAATGTGCTACTGAGGCTGCTTCATGTCGGTCCGCCGCGTTGTTCGGATGACCTGGATCTGCGACCATCGTCATGGGAGACACATCTCATGGGACGCGTGCTTTCGGTGAATGTCGGCTTGCCACGTGACATCTCCTGGAAAGGCAGAACGGTCCATACCGGCATTTGGAAGGCGCCGGTGAGCGGACCTTGCAAGGTACGCCGCCTCAACATCGATGGCGACGGACAGGGCGACTTGGCGGGCCACGGCGGCGAGCACCGAGCCGTGCTGGTGTATCAGCATGAGTCCTACCAGTACTGGCAGAAGCAATTGGGTCGCTCCGACCTGGCTTACGGACAGTTCGGCGAAAACCTCACCGTCGATGGCCTGCCCGACGCTGACGTATGCATCGGAGACCGCTACCGGATCGGAAGCGCTCTGTTCGAGGTGACGCAGCCTCGGGTGACGTGCTACCGGGTCGGCATCCGAATGAACGAATCGGACATGGCCGCACTGCTAGTGAAGCACGGCCGGCCCGGCTTCTACCTTCGTGTGCTGGAGGAAGGGGACGTCAAAGCCGGTGACGAGATCGCACTGATCGCTTCCGGGCCCGAGCGCATGAGCGTATCCGAGATCGACGCGCTGCTTTATCTGCCCGGTCACTCTCGCGAACAGCTCCAGCGTGCCCTGCGCATTCCGGCGCTGAGCTCAGGGTGGCGCCGCTCCTTCGAGGCACTACTCGCCCAGGAGGACGAGCCTGGCGCCGGACCGGGAAACGCCGGGCTGGGTCCGGCATCCGGCCCAGCGCCGGCGTGGTCGGGGTTTCACTCCTTCCGCGTGGTACGCAAGGTGCGTGAAACCGACAATGTGACCTCCCTGTGGCTCGCGCCCGCGGATGGCCAGCCTGTCGCGCCCGCCCTTCCCGGACAGTTCATCGTCGTGCGCCTCGGAATGCCATCCGAAGCCGCGCTCTTACGCAGCTATTCGCTGTCGGGACAGCCAAACGCCGCAGTCTACCGCATCAGCATCAAGCACGAGCCGCATGGCGCGGCCGGCACCTTTATCGACAAGCACCTCGATGCCGGCGACATCGTGCAGGCAAGTGCCGCACGCGGCAATTTCACGCTGCGCCCGGGTGACGTGCCCGTCGTTCTCCTCAGCGCCGGAATTGGTGTAACACCCGTGCTCGCGATGCTCCACGCGCTGTCGGCCGAAGCTTCCACCAGGGAGATCTGGTGGCTGCACGTGACCCGCAACGGCCGGGAGCATGCATTTGCCGCCGAGAGCCGCGAGCTTCTCGCGACGCTCCCGCATCATCACAGCACCATCTTCTACAGCGCGCCAGAGCTTGGCGATCGGCTCACGTCCGATTTCGACTTTGCAGGGCGGCTGAACACACAGGCCCTGACCGAGCTCGGCGTTCCCGGCTATGCCGACTTCTACCTCTGCGGTCCGTCGACCTTCATGAGCGACCTGACCGCCGGCTTGGCAGCACTGGGTGTAACGCCAGACCGCATCCATACCGAGCTGTTCGGGACTGGCCCATCGATTTCACCCGGCATTGCCGCGTCGCCGCGCAAGGCGCCGCATCTACCGGCAGGACCGGCAGGTGGCGGACCAATGGTGTCGTTCGCCCGAAGCGGTCTCAATGTTCACTGGAGTTCGTCCTACACAACGCTGCTGGAGCTCGCGGAAGCCTGTGACGCGCCTGTGCGGTGGTCGTGTCGAGCCGGCGTATGCCACACCTGTGAAACCGGGCTGGTGGCCGGGACGGTCAGCTATCAGCCGGCTCCAGTTGATGCCCCGATGGCGGGGAACGTGCTGATCTGCTGCGCTCATCCCGAGGGCGACATCGTGATCGATCTGTGATGGCCGCGGGCTGCTTCGGGAGCCGAGCCATATCGTTCACAAGGTCTACAATGGCTACTGGTTCTTCGGACGTCCCACCATCGAAGAACTGCGGCAGGACTGCGAGCCGTCAGCTGCCGTCCACGACAGTGTGCATGAATTTCCCGGCGTCCCCCGCCGAACTTGAGCCACCTCAAGGCACCGTCTGTTGATCCCTGGAAACTGCAGCCTTGGCCGAACAGCAGTCGTTCGGATGTTGAGGGCCCCGAGCCGAATGGCTCGGTATCGAGGTGATGACGATGCAGATCCTTGCGGAGGCCGAAACTGCGCTCAAAGAGCTCGAGCGCGACATCGACAGGCTGCGATCACAAGAACTTCGCGAGGCAATCCAGCAGCGCATCGACGAGCAACGAAGAGCCATCATGGCGTTACGCCGGCTCTACAACTAGCGTCTAGCGCGGAAGGCATTGAGCGAATGACCGACAGCTTCTTTGCTGTATTCGCGGCTCCTTGTGACCAAAGCATTTCTTTTCGCCGAAGCACTTACCTCTCCTGCGCGCGCTTCCAGGCTGCGGGGCTCGTCTTGACCATGCGTGAAAATACGCGCGTGAAGTGGCTTTGATCGGCGAAGCCGGCATTGAGGGCGATCTCACTCAGCGGTTGATCGCTGTTGAGCATCAGCTCTTTCGAGCGTTCAATTCGTTGAAACAATAGCCACCTGTGCGGCGGACAGCCCATTGTCCGTCGAAATGCGTGGCTGAAGTGACTGCATGACAGGTGACACGCTTGGGCGAGATCCGGCAACCTTACATTACCATTCAAATCTGCGAGCAGCATTTCCTTGGCCCGGCGCTCTTGCCATGGAGAAAGGCCACCCCGAGCGATCTTGGGACGCGCGCCAGACGATCCATATGCTTCGAGCACATGCGCCGCCAGTGCTCGCCAAGCGTGGTCGAGAAAGATCCTGCTCGTCTGCTCCGGGCGCGTCAGAGCGGGCAGAAGCGCCATCGCAACGTGGGTCACGACGGCGTCCGTTTTCTTTTCCGCAAGGGGACAATGCAGCGCTTCCGCCACCCGTGTCCCCTGCCCTTCAGCGACCTCGTCGAGAGACGATTGTGGTATGTAGAAGTTGGCGACGTCAAACGAGCTCTGGATATCCGCCCGCCAAGAGTGTCGCATATCGCTGATGTGGATTGTTCCGGCCGGGAGAGAAGGACTGGCGCAGTGCCTGTCGTCAACCCACAGGTCATATGAAGAAAGTTCATCCAGGTGCACGCACACCGCGTAGCCGGCTTTCCTAGCTTGCGGATCCGTCAGGCCGTGCCCAGCCCGGTCCCTTGAAGCATGTGAGATCACCACATCGTCTTCGCCGGCCGGAATGGTCAAATGCTTCAGGCGATCAACGCGGGCGACGGTCGTCTGTGCTATGACGACGCTTCCGTATTTTGAGGTCGTCCGGCGCGTCCTAATCGTTCCGAGCGTCTGCGCGGACCAGCCTGAGCTTGCGGCGGGTTGATCGAGCACGCTCATGTCGGGCTCCCCAAATCGGAGGGAATGACGATGGGGACGCCCGCTGGCTCGGTCCGATGGCACAAACCCGGCGATGGAGCTGCGGCATGAAGCTTCGGAATCAGAGCAAAATCAGCTGCAGCGACTGCATTTTCTAAGGCGGGCTTGGCTCGCTGACATTTTGGCCGCGCGCGTGCCCGCCCGGTACAACGCAAGCAGGGTCGCTTCGACGGTAGCGGCCAGTTTGAACAGCCGCAAAACCTCCCCCTGTGGGCCTCCTTCAATCCGTGCATCTATGGACGCTCTCGTGTTGGTCGCTCCGTACCTCCAAGCTACAGGTCCTGAGCAAGGACGGCGGTTAGAACATCCGAGCCGCGTGTTAGAATGCCCAAATACGGTTGTTAGATTATGTGAGGGCCCCCGCTCAGGCGAGTAAGCAACCCAAGTTCCTCATCAATCCGACACGGCGAGCCTTGAGGAAATCATTGAGCAACTTCCTGGCTCTGTCGAAATCATGGCAATCGAAACCGTTGGTACGGTCGTCAACACGTATTCCAACAGCTCCACGGAAACCTGGAACGTGCGCGGCGAAACGCCACAGGCCGCGCTGGCTGGCGCGGTGGCAGGTCGGTCCTACGTCCTCGGCCCATGATGCGCGACCGATTGCTCCGAGAGCCGCTCCAGCACGTCGCGCACCAGTCCTTGCAAAAGATCGAGCTTGTAGCCCGTCATCGGCAATGGTTTGGCACCCGAGCTTGCCGCTGTTGCCGCTTCTGCGATCGTTTCCTCATTGGCAACCTTGCCAGTGAGCTGGACTTCTGCCGCGGTAAGGCGAAGCGGCACGGGCGCAATACCGCCGGCAGCAAGACGCACGAGCTGGAACTTGCCGCCAGTGATCACAACGCGCGCGCAGAGCTCCACGAGCGGCCATTCCGCATGGGCCCGGCCAATCGCTCGTTTGTAGCAAGCGCGTTCGCCTTCGAGCGGAGCAGGAAGCATAATGTTCTTGATCATCTCGCCTGCTGCCAATGTATGATCTGCGTGCGCGACCGAGCCATCGCCGAGCAGGCCGGCTATCGTCAATTCGCTGCGGCGGTCCGTGATGATTCTCGCTTCATAAGCGAGCAGAGCTGCAGCCATGGTCGAAGGATGCGGCGCGACGCAGTCACCGAGATCGAAGGCAACGCCATAGAGATGATTGCCTGATCGGGCAGGACAAGTGCTGCCGCTTTTCTTCAGACAATCAATGTCGGCGCGGCGGAAATACCAGCAGCGTGAACGCTGCGCGAGATTGCCGCCGAGAGTTGCGACATGGCGCACCTGTGGCGTGGCGAGCCCTCGTGCGCTCGCCGCGATGCCGGGATAGGCGGCGGATATGCGTGCATCGGTCGCGATCGCGGCGATGGTGGTCAGCGCGCCGATCTGAACGGCGCCCTCGGCGTCCCAGGCAATCGTCTTATCGCCAATAGCAGAGATATCGATCGGCGCTCCCTGCGACACGCCGCTACGACGGCGTTCGCTGAAGTCGGTCCCTCCAGCGCGGAATTCAGGCGTGGGATTTGCAGTGATCACGGCGACACTCATGCTGCATCCCTCCCCTTCAGCGCGGCGACCAGACGATCGGGCCGGAACGGAATTTCGGTCAGTCTCACGCCGATCGCATTGCGGATGGCGTTGGCGATCGCAGGTGACGTCGGCACGGTCGCGACTTCGCCGATGCCGACGCTGCCGCCCGGCACATGCTCGAAGCCGGCCTCGTCGAAATGCACCTCGAGTTTCGGCATGTCGGCAATGCCCGGAATGCGGTAGTCCTCCATGCTGCCGCTCAGGATATGGCCGCTCAATGGATCGGTCTCCCGGGTCTCGTAAAGTGCGTAGCCGACGCCCTGGATCACGGCGCCCGCTGCCTGGCTCCGCGCCAGGGTCGGGACGGCGAGCTTGCCAACCGCAAGGCCCGTATAGGCGTTGAGCACGCGCACATGCCCAAGCCAGGTATCGACCTCGACCTCCATCACCTGCACCGAACTCGGCACGCCGGCGCCGACCACCATGTGGTTCATCAGACGCAGCACCCAGCCGAACACCCGGCCTATGAGTCCTGCCTCGTGCAGCGCAGGCCTCACACCGGGCGGCGGCTTGCCGTCCTCCTGACGTCTCGCCGACACAGCGATATCGGGAGCTGCCGCGATCATCTCGCGCCACGGCGCGTTCGAGCCCGGAGCGGGTGTTCGAGAAGCGGTACGCTTGATTTCCGCTTTCAGCTTTTCAATCGCGAGCAACGTCGGCGGCACCACCGAAGCGGTGACACGGCTGCCGCCGGAGCCCGGTCCGGGCGGCAGGTTGGAGCGGCCGATCCGAACTTCGATATCCTGCGGCTCGAGATCGAACGCGCTGGCGACGGTGTTCGCAATCACGCTGCGCGTGCCCGTGCCGATATCCTGCACCGCACAGCTTGCGACGATACGGCCGCCCTCGACCGCGAGCTCGACCGAGGAGCCGGTCTGCCAGAGATAGAGCCAGTAGCCGGCGGCGACGCCGACCCCGCGGCGGAAGCGCCCGGTCTGGGAGGCGGCCGGATTGCGGCTCTTCCAGACGTCGAGGCCGGCAGCCCAGTCATATAGGCGCTGACGGTTGGGATCGGGGTCCCAGAGCTTGCGCAGCTGAATCGGATCGATGTTCATGCGCAATGCCGCTTCGTCCACCGCCTGCTCCAGTGCAAACGACATCGGCGGACCGCCGGGGCCACGGAACGGCGCGCCCGGCGGCAAATTGCTGAGCACGTCGAAGTCAACGAGCTCCTTTGCTTCGGCCGGATAGATCAGCCGGGCCAGGCCGGCGATCAGCGAGTTCACGGCGGCGCCCGTATCGGCATGGGCTGTCAGCGACAGCGCCTTGAGGCGGCCTTCCGCCGAAGGCAGCAACGACACCTTTAGCTCGGCGGCCGGACGATAGCCGGTGACGGAAAGCTCCTCCTCACGATCAAAGGCGACACGCACCGGCGCCTTCGCGGCGCGCGCAAGCTCGATCGCGGCGATGGTCTCCAGCCCGACGCTGCCCTTGGAGCCGAAACCGCCGCCGACATGATCGGCGATCACATGCACCTTGTCGTGTGGAAGGCCGTAACGCTTGGCGATCTTTTCCATGCTCTCGTGAATGGCCTGGGTCGAGATGTGCACCGTGAGCTGATCGCCGTCGAACCTGGCCACGGCGGCATGTGGTTCGAGGCTTGCGTGCTGTTGCGTCGAGACGCGGAAGGTCTCCTCGACCAGCAGCGGATTGCGTTGCTGGCGCGCCTCGTCGAGCCAGCTCTTCGCCTGCTTGGGCCTTTGCGAGAACGGCGCCGAAGGTCCGCGCACATTTCCCCTCCACGACACCGGAGCCCCGCCGGCGCCCTCGGACACGTTGCCGGCACGCTTGCGGTCCTTCTTTCCGAACACCACTGGAGCATCGTCTCGCCGCGCTGCATCGAGCCCGATCACCGCAGGCAACGGCCCGGCTTTGAAAGTAATGGCAGCGATTGCCTTCAGCGCGGTACGGCGATCCTTGGCCGCGACGGCTGCAATCGGCGAGCCGACGAAGCGGACCATGTTGTCGTCGTCGAGCAGCGAAACGACCGCTGCAACGCCGGCCATGGCGCGGGCCGGCGCCAAATCCAGCCCGGTGATTTGGGCATGCGCGACGTGCGAACGTAGGATGCCCCCCTCGAGCTGGCCGTCATGATGAATGTCGACGGTGTAACGGGCCAGTCCCGTCACCTTTTCCCGGGCTTCCAGTCGCGGCGCGATCGGATCGATGCCGTCGAAGCGGCCCGAGCATGCTTCGGCCACGGCGCGATAGATGCCTTCATAGGCGCCGCAGCGGCAGAGATGTCCCGATAGCGCTTCGACGATCTCCTCGCGCGAGGGTGTCGCCATGCCCTTGGCCGCACGCCAGTCATCATGAAACGCAGTGGCTTCGACGACAAAGCCGGGCGTGCAGAAGCCGCATTGCAGAGCGTCGTGCGCCATGAACGCCTTTTGCATAGGGTGCAACCCGGCTGCTCCGACTCCCTCGATGGTTATCAGCGATTTGTCGGCGGCCGCCTGCGCCGGCAAAAGGCAACTCACGACGGGCGCGCCGTCGAGCAGGACGGTACAGGCGCCGCAGACCCCGGAGCCGCAGACCAGTTTGGTGCCGGTGAGGCCGGCGTCGCGGATAACATCGATCAACAGCGCATCCGGGTCATCGGGCAACACCAGAGGCCGTCCATTGACAGTCGTGGTGGTCATTTTCGGACTCCTGCCTTGCGTAGTGACTTCTTTGCAGACGACGCCATTTTCGCAGGCGGCGCCATTGCGCCGGCGATCAGCATACGCAGCATCGTCTTGAGCTGTTTCAGGAACGCGTCGACTGGCTGCATGGAAGGGAACGCGGATTTGGTGCCGTGAACCGCCATCTCGACGCAGCGCGCGAGCTCGCGCACACTGACGCCACTTTCGAGCGTAAGCTTTCGCTTGCGGCACACCCGCGCAATCGTGGTTGCAATCTCATCGGAGAAGCGGATGGAATAGCTCTGGTAGAGGTCGCGCGCCTGCGCGAGATGCTCTGAGAACAGCTCCTCGGTATGGGGCGAGTCCTTGAGCGAAGCGAGCATCGACTGCATTCGCGCGCCGATCTCGGCAACCAGGATGTCGGCAAGCTCGAGGCCCGCTTCTTCCGCCACCTTCGCGGCGGCGATCTCGGCAGCGAGCCCCTGCTCGTAGAGCCGCTCGATCACAGCACGAAACAGAGCTTCCTTCGAGGCGAAGTGATGATAGAGCGCTTGCCGCGTCAGTCCGGCTTCCTCCGCGGCCTGCTCAATCGATGAGCGGCGGAAGCCATGGCGCCGGAACACGAGCATGGCGGCGTCAAGGATCCGGTCCTGCGGAGGGGCTTTGGCCTGCATTCTGTCAGATTTGACAGATGTGGACGAACTGTCAAATCACAGATTGATGACGCCACCTTTCACGTAGTAGCCAAAGCAGGCCTCCGCCTTGCCCTGGGACTGGAGCTTCTCCGTCCGCTTCTTGGTGGCATCCGCTCGTGCCTTCGCCGAGGAAAGCGTGCCCCACCTCGGCATCGCGAGCTCCAGGCCGCGGCCGAGTTGCGGGCAACCGGCGCCGGCTAGTCCGGGAAGAGGTCCGGCATGGACGGCAGGTTGCCGGTGAGTCCGCTCTCCTGCTGCACTTCGAACAGCCGCCGGATGGCATCGGCGTTTTTAGTCATCGAGTAGAGATTGCGCATTGTCAGGTTTGCAGAGCGGCCTGGCCGGGGCGCTGGCCAGTTGTACCACCGTCGCAGTCGGCCGGCGATTAGCCCTCGCGCACCGGCTGCACCGGAGCCGGCCAGCCTGGTCGTGGACCAAGGGTGGTCGGCGGATGGCGCAGCGTGGCCAAGTCGACGTCCCGCCGCAACCTCGCAGCGGGAGCACTCGATCTCCAGCCAGGGATAACCGCCGATGATCGCATGGTGATCGCTGGCGACGGTCGACCGGCCGCCGGCCGCAGCACACTCGCTGGAGCTATGCGCTATCGTGCTGGCCGCGGCTCTCGATTGCAACGGAGCCAGGAAACAGCCGGCGGATCAGCAAATAAAAAATGGGCGTGAAGATCAGGCCGAACAGCGTGACACCGATCATGCCGAAGAAGACGGCAACGCCGACCGCTTGTCGCATTTCGGCACCCGAGCCACTCGAAATGACGAGCGGCAGGACGCCGAGAATGAAGGCAAACGAAGTCATCAGAATAGGCCGCAGCCGCAAACGGCACGCCTCGATCACCGCCTCCAGTCGATCGCCGCCCTCGCGCTCGATATCGCGAGCAAATTCGACGATRAGGATGGCATTTTTGGCGGCGAGKCCCACCAGCACGATGAAGCCGATTTGGGTCAGGATGTTGATGTCCTGTCCCATAACGCGTACCCCAACGGTCGCCGCCAGCAGGCACATCGGCACGATCAGCAGCACGGCGAAGGGCAGGCTCCAACTGCCATATTGCGCCGCCAGAACCAGAAATACGAACAGCACGCAGATCGGAAAGATAAAAAGCCCCGCGTTCCCGCTCGTCGCCTGCTGATACGACAAATCGGTCCATTCGAAAGAAAAGCCGCTCGGCAGCGTCTGAGTGGCGAGATTGCGCATGATGTTGAGCGCGGTCGCGGAGCTGGTGCCTGGCATCGTGTCGCCTTGCACTTCCGACGCTGGATACAAATTATACCGAGAAACTCGCTCCGGTCCCGCCTTGTCGGTGAGATTCAACACACTGCCAAGTAGCACCATGTCGCCGGCCCTGTTGCGSGTCTGTAGCCGRGCGAGATCAGTCGTATCCTTGCGGAACGGCAGGTCGGCTTGGGCGGTGACACGATAGGTGCGGCCGAGAATGTTGAAGTCGTTGACATAGGCCGAACCGAAATAGGTCTCGATCGTATCGGTGACGTTCTGGATCGGCACCCCTAGCATCTGCGCCTTCTGTCGGTCGATCTCGACGAACACTTGCGGAGTGTTGGCCGTGAAAGGCGAAAACACGGCCGTCAGGCCGGGCACCCGCCGAGCGGCGGTGACTAGTTCGTCGGTTGCCGCCGCCAGCATCTCGGGCCCACGGCCTTGCCGATCCTGGATGCGCATCGCAAAGCCGCCCCCGGTACCGATGCCCGGCACCGCGGGTGGTGGCACCACAATGATGAATGCACTTTCGATCACCGACAGCCGCTTGCGCAGCTCCGCGGTGATCCTGGCCGCCGTCAGTCCCTTCTTGAGCCGCGCTTCGGGGTTGTCGAACACTGGAAACAGAGCGGCGGCGTTGCTCGACTGGGTTCGGGTCGCGCCAGACAGCCCTGCTAACGCCGGCACCCGCACGACGCCCGGAGTGTCCAGCGCGATCGCCTCGATCTGGCGCACCACTTCGGTGGTGCGCGCGAGCGAAGCGGCGCCGGGCAGCTGCACCGAGACGATCACGTAGCCGCGGTCCTGCGCCGGAATAAATCCTTGCGGCGTGGTGTAGAGCAACCAACCGGCACCACCGATCAGCGCCATGTAGATGACGAGCATCGGCACCGAATGCCGGATGACGAAAGCGGCCGCCAGGCCGTAGCCTTGGGACATCCGATCAAAGCCGCGATTAAATGCAGCCGTCGCCCCGCCCCAACCACGGGCAACAACATTCCAGCTTGCCGGCGAACGCTTGTCCTGATGCGGCTGCAAAATGATCGACGCCAGAGCCGGCGACAGCGTGAGCGAACAAAAGCATGAGATCGCGGTGGCAACCGCGATGGTGATGGCGAATTGCTGAAAAAACTGGCCGGAAATCCCGCCGAGAAAAGCCGTCGGTACGAACACTGCGCACAAAACCAGTGCTATCGAAACCAATGCCCCGCCGACCTCCTCCATCGTGCGAAGCGCCGCCTCGCGCCGTCGCATCCCAGCCGCGAGATGCCGCTCGACATTCTCCACCACCACGATGGCGTCGTCGACCACAATGCCGACCGCGAGCACGAGTCCGAACAGCGTCAGATTATTGATGGAGAAGCCGAGCGCCGCCATCACCGAGAAAGTGCCAACCAGCGACACTGGAATAGCGATGATCGGGATGATCGCGGGTCGCCATCCCTGCAGGAACACCAGCACGACGATGACCACCAAGATCATCGCCTCGTAAATGGTCTTGATCAGCTCGGATACCGATTGCGCGATGAACTCGGTCGGATTGTAGCCTATGTTGTAATCAAGCCCCTTGGGGAAGTCCGCCTTCAGCCGCTCCATTGTGCTGGAAATCGCCCTTGCGGTCGCTAGCGCATTGGAACCTGGACGCTGGGACACCAGCAGCGCCACGGCCTGTTTCCGCAGCAGTAAACCGTTGGTCGTGGAGGTAAGCGCGCCGAGTTCCACGCGGGCGACGTCACGTAATCTCACGGTGCGGCCATCGTTACCGGCCTTCAGCACGATGTCCTCGAACTCAGCAACATCCTTGAGCCGGCCAGTAAAAGTGAGGCTCGGCTGAAACGCCCGATCGGCAATCGGCGGCTCGGCGATCTGGCCGCCGGCGATTTGCAGGTTCTGCGCCCGGATGGCGCCCAACACATCGCTGGACGTCATTCCCAGGCTGGCGATTTTGTCCGGATCGAGCCACAGCCGCATCGAATAGTCGCGCGCGGCGAAAATCTGAATGTCCCCTATCCCATCAAGCCGCAGCAGCTGGTCGCGCACCTGGCGAAGCGCATAGTTGGAGATATACAACTGATCGTAAGTGTCGTCCGGTGACAGCATGAATACGACCATCAAGAGGTCGGGGCTGTTCTTGCGAGTCACGACGCCCGTACGCTGCACTTCCTCCGGCAACCGCGGCTGCGCGATGGCGACGCGGTTTTGCACCAGCACCTGGGCCTTATCGAGGTCGGTTCCGAGCTTGAAGGTTACCGTGACGGTCAATTGGCCGTTCGAGGTGGCCTGGCTGTAAAGATACAGCATGTCCTCGACGCCGTTGATCTCCTGCTCAATCGGCGTTGCCACCGTGTCCGAGACGGTCTGCGCCGATGCGCCGGGATATTGCGCTGTGACCACGACAGTCGGTGGTGCCACCTGCGGATATTCCGCGACCGGCAAGGTCTGATAAGCGATCACGCCCACAATCAGCAGCACGATCGACAAGACCATGGCCAGGATCGGCTGGTTAATGGACAGGCGCCCTAAGTTCATGGCTTGGCGTCGCCCACCTTGGCCGCATGCGGCGCCACCTTGGCGCCCACGCGGGCACGTTGAAGCCCGTCGATGATGATCCGGTCCTCGGGCCTCAGGCCCTGCTTGATAACGCGCAGCCCGTCATCGAGCGCGCCGAGCGTCACCGGCTTGGCCTCGACGAGGTCATCATCCTTGACCACATAAACGATCTTGCGCGACTGATCGGTGCCGATGGCGGCGTCCGGCAACAACAGTGCCTCATAGGGCGCGCTGCCGAGGACACGGACCCGCGCGAATTGACCGGGCAGGATCGACAGATCGTCGTTGTCAACCAGAGCACGCCCGCGGAGTGTACCGGTGCCGACGTCCAGACGGTTGTCCAGAAAGTCCACCTTGCCCGCGCGGGACGGTTTAGTTTCGCCCGCCATGATGATCTGTACAGGATTGGGCGTATCGCGAGAGCTTGGTCGCTTGCCCTCGAACCAAAGCCTGCTGTTCCGCTGATAGATCGATTCATCCATATCGAAATAGACGTGGATTGGATTCATCGATACGATCGAGGTGAGCAAGGTCGCACCGCTTTCGGACCCTTGCACCAGATTTCCGACGGTCACCAGATGACGGCTGATCCGCCCCGCAATCGGAGCCGTCACCTTGGTGAATTCGACATCCAGTTCAGCGCGTTTCAGCGCGCCTTCCGCCTGCAATGTCGCCGCCTCGGCCGCAGCCAACGACTGCTTGCGCTGATCAACGATGTTTTCCGAGATGGCCTGKGTCCGRATCAAGGTCGTAGCGCGCTCGAGCTCGCGTTGYGCGAGTTCCACCTTCGCCTTGGCGTCGGCCAATTGACCTTGCGCCTGCTCGGCTGCGGCCTGATACTGGCGCGGATCGATTTCGTAGAGCAGGTCGCCGACGTTAACGATAGCGCCGTCCTTGAATGCCACTTTGGTCACAAAACCGGTCACACGGGCGCGGATCTGCACCTGTTCCACTGCGTCGAAGCGGCCCGTAAATTCGTCCCAATCCGTGACCATCCGTTTCGTCGGCTGAGCCACCGTCACCGGCGGGGGCGGAGGTGCCGCCGCCTGCTCAGGCGGTTTGTCGCAGCTAGCAAGCAACACGACGGAGGAGGCGACGACAAAGAATAAGGTGCCCCTGAGCAATGGACAAAGGCCGTTGCTACTCGCGCTCATCACTTTCCCCGGTGAACCGCCCAACAGCTGCCCCTCCACGTCATCATTGCAGCATATCGCTACAATCAGCTCCACGGTAGCCCTTTCAATACAGCGACAGCGCTCCTGAAGTCGGGAACTCGCTTCGCGAGCTCGATCCAGCAAGGCCGTCGTCCAGAGATCGTTTCATTCGCTTGACGGTTTAGCTGCGTGTACCCGCAAACCACGACCCGCAGCAGAAGTCGCTGCGGGTCGCACCGAAATATATTGTATTCCGCCTCGATTATCGGTCGGCAGACTCGATGAACGCGGCGACCTCCCGCGGATGAGACAGCATCACTGCATGGCTGCTGCTGATCTCTTCCACACGCGCACCGCTTCGCTTGGCCATCTTTCTTTGCGAGCTCGGGGTTATCATGCGGTCGTTCGACGGGATCAGGAAGACGCTTGGCTTCGTCTTCCAGCCCACCTTCGTGACCTTCGCTTCAACGGCCTGCAGTCCCCAGGGCACTTGCGCGACCGCCATGAACTCGGTGAGCGCCACGGGGGAATCCGCCGCAAAGGACGTCGGAAACTTCGCGGGATCGACCAGGAGATAGCCGTTCTCCGGAGGCAGCAGGGGCGCCTTCGCCTCGCCGGGCTCTGCTGGCCATGCATTGAGCGATGCGGCAGATTCGCCAGTGTCCGGCGCAAAAGCTGCGAGGTACGCTAAGCTTTTGACCTTCGGATTCTCGCCAGCTTGCGTGATCACCATGCCGCCATAAGAGTGTCCCACCAGCACGACAGGATATTTGGCTGTTGCGATCACAGCTTCGGTCGCGGCCACGTCACCTTCGAGTGTGATGGTCGGATTCTGGACCACCAACACTTCGTAGCCGTCCTTCTTGAGAATATCGTATACCGCTTGCCAGCCAGAGCCGTCGACGAACGCTCCGTGGACGAGGACGACGGATGTCGTTTTCTGCGGCTGAGCTCCCGAGGAGGTCGACGTCATGGCAAGCGCGGAGAGCGCCAGCAAAGGTGCGAGGTACTTCATCTGAATTCCTTTCGTGTTGTGGCCGGCATGACCAGTCAGCCAGCTTCGGCTCCGTGCGAACGTCTTGCATCAGTGGCGGTCGTTAATTCGGTCGAGAAAGTCGTTGATCAACGGCGCCATCACGTCGAGTTGGTCCTCGAGTGCGAAGTGGCCGGAGTCGAGGATGTGCAACGCGGCTGCCGGCAAATCGCGCAGATACGCATGCGCGCCTGCTTCAGCGAAGACCTTGTCGTTCTTGCCCCAGAGGATCAGAGCGGGTGGTTGACGTTCGCGGAAAAACGCCTGGAAGGCCGGGTAAAGCGGGACGTTGGTCGCGTGGTCGTACAGCAGGTCGAGCTGAATATCCTTGTTGCCTGGACGATCCAGCAGTGCCTGGTCGTGGACCCAGTTGTCGGGACTGATGCGCGTCAGATCGCGCACGCCATCGGTGTACAGAAACTTCGTCGACTGGTGCGAGACGAGGAATGAAAGCGCATTTCTTCGCTCTTCCGTTACTTCTTTCCAATACGCCTTGATCGGGTCCCAGGCCTCTCCCAGTCCTTCTTCATAGGCATTTCCGTTCTGGATGATGAGGCCAGTTACTCGCTCCGGATGCTTGAGGGCGAGGCGATAGCCGACCGGGGCGCCGTAATCCATGACGTACATGGCGTAGTGGCTAGCGCCGAGTTTATCGAGCAACACGTCGATCATCTCGGCATAGTTCGCGAACGAATAGGAAAACCGACTGCGGTCGGGCGCGTCGCTCTCCCCGAAGCCGGGATAATCCGGCGCAATGACATGATAGGTGTGAGCCAGCTTCGGGATCAAATTGCGGAACATATGGGATGACGTTGGAAAGCCGTGCAGAAGGAGAACGACGGGTCCGTCGACTGGCCCAGCCTCCCGGTAGAACATATTCACGCCGTTGATCGCGGCCGCGCGGTAATGAACCGTCGAAGCGCCCGCGCCGCAGGCCACAGTTGGCAGATTACAGTCATGAGCGGGCACCCCCGCGGGCTCTCCGAACGATGGAGATGCGCCTGCAATCGTCAGGGCAATGACAGTCGCGAAAGAAAGACGCATGGCAGCTCCTTCGGCCGTACAACCGATTCATTCCGCAATAGTCAGATACGATCGGCATCACTTGGCGAATCTGTTGATCCGTTGATTGCGCAATCCGCGAAAGAAGCGAGATTGGTTGCGTGATATCTCCGGCCGGCAGTCGCCGAGTTGTCGCAACTCATGCTCGGCAAGCGACGTCGCAAATATCTGCTAAAAGAGATCATCGTACGTCCACGACTTCCGCGACGATTGCCGTACGTTCGGCCAGAGTGGGAACCTTGGCCAAGTAGGCCTGATAATGCTGCGACGCGCGATGCGCTTCGACTGCGGCGCCATCTCGATAGAGCTCGTCAAGGACGTAACGATGATCGTCCACACTGTCGCGCCAGATGTCCCAACGMAGATTGCCGGGCTCTGCCCTGCAATGTGGCGCCATACTGACAAGCAATTCTCTAAGCTCGAGRCTCYTGCCGGGGTGGGCGACCAGAATGGCAGTAATCTTTGACGGCATTGTTCAACCGACTTTCTTTGTGACTGCGACCCGCCGAGGCGGGCAGGTTAAGCTTGCCTGCTTCTGAGCGCCGCCAGCAGCTCCTTCGCCAGGGGCCCGGCCGATGCGGGATTTTGCCCGGTGATCAGGCGTCCATCGACGACGACGTGCGGCTGCCAGTTTGCTGCAGACGTATATTCAGCCCCCTCCGCCCGCAGAGCATCTTCAAGCTCGTACGGAACATCTTCACGTGCGTAATCGTACTCTTCCTTCTTCGAGAACGATGTCAGCTTCCTTCCCTGCACGAACGGCTTGCCGTCCCCAAGGTCGACACCGAGAAGCGCGCACGGACCGTGGCAGACGGCGGTCACGAATTTTCCCGTGCTCCACGCGCGCACGACTGCATCTTGAACGATATGGTTTCGCTGGATATCGACCATCGGTCCAAGACCGCCTGGTACGAGGATGGCATCAAAGTCCGCGGCGTCCACCTCGGCCAGCTTCCGGCTGCGATTGAGGCGGCGAAAAGCCTTGCTTTCCAGGAAGGCTTTCTGCGCAGGATCTTGCTCGTCATAGGCATCGTAAGGCGTCCATCCCCCTCTTAGGGAAGCGAACTCGACCGCGATGCCTGCCCTGTCGAGAACATCGAACGGATGCGCAACCTCGGCGAAAAAGAAGCCCGTCTTGCGATTCTGCGGGCCGATCACTGCTGCGTTGCTGACGATAAACAGGACGTGTTGGGTCATGATTGGCTTCCTGGACTGCTCCGCAAAGACAGATGCGCAACGACATTATCGCCGGTCGCCAAAGCCGTATTTGCGAATCCTGCGGAATCATACGCAATAACTGCGGTCACTCGGATCGGACCCGCCGGCTTTGCCTCGATCTCGCCGCAGCATAATTCTCGATAGTGCCCAGGAGTGAGGTTTGCAGCCTTGCGGAAGACGCGCGCGACGTTGCTTGCGAGCCAAAGCCGAATTCAAGGCGATTTCCAACCAAGGAGATCCGTCGCGCGAGGTCATGCCGTGCGGCCTGAATACGCCGATCCGTTACGTATCGGTGCGGTGACAATCCAGTCGCTTCGCGAAACAGCCGGCAGAAATGATAGGGGCTGAGACAGGCCTGAGCTGCCAGATCGTCGAGTCTGACTTCGTCTCCCAGAGACGTCTCGATATAGTCGATTACCCCGCTGCAGCCGCCTTGGATCGAGCGACGGAGACTCGTCGGGCCAAGGCCAGCGATCGATTGTATAGTTGCCCAGAAGATGCGCCGCGAGCGCAACTTGAATTCCTTCCACGAACAGCGCGTCGGTCGACTGGCGTCGGCGATAGAGCAGATCCCGAAGCGGCGAGCAGATGTGGAAGGGCACCCGGTCGGTCAGACCGTGAGCGTAGGCAATCTCGATCTTGGCCGGATCGATGTTGAAATCCGCAAGAGCGCTCTGGTCCAGGAGCGTCGGCGGGAGGTGGAGATGAAGACACTCCATCCGGTCCGAGTGCTCAAGATGACTTTCCTACGTCCCGACTGGAACGAGGTAGCTCATGCCAAGCCGCGCCAGGCTCTTCTGGATTTCACCGTTGCCGGTGCGACACAGCATCACGCCGCCTGACAGCAACATCGTCAGCTCGGTGCAGATCACAACCGGCGTCGCCTGGCATCCTGCTTCAGACCTGCGATATTCTATGCTCAGCCCTGGCCAGTCGTTGCCAGCTGCGAGTTTCTTGCTGTTCTGGTAGTTCTGATCTCCGTGAGTCACGAGTGCCATCATGACCTCCGCAAGTTGCGGTGATTTTCGGCCTCCTATGGCAAGAGGGCGATCATTCCGCCCGGTGAATGAGTGCAGCCCCGGGCCGCTGCCACGCCGACACTCAAATTCTCACAAGGAGCGACAGCCAAGTCCAGACGTGGCGCGGTTAAAAGTGGTTAAAGGCGAGCAACAGATTGCACTCGCACCCTCATCGCAGATGAGTAAGCTGCGGTCATGGTCGCGCAGGAACTAAAAATATCCCAACTCATCACGCGCGCTAGCCGGCTTGGCAAACGGCAATTTCGAAGGTTCAGGGCCAGCTATGAAGCGCTTACGTTTTCATTCGCTGCCAGGATGGCGGATCTGCTGTTCGCGCAGGCGACCAAGGTAGCGGCAACGGTCATTTCCGGAGCGATCGGCCCAGGTATCCCCGAGGATCGCGCGCGCCGACTGCTGCGCTCGCGCCATCGGGCCGATAAGCACGGCGGTTCGACGCATGCGCAAAAAGTAGCCAAATCGGCGTCGTACGAAAGGTTTTGCGCTGCACTCATGCGATTGCAAATGGTTCGCTTTAACAACTTTGCAGGTCATGATATTACCAGTGGATCTGTTCGACCGATTGGCTTTGCTCAATGAGGACCGCCATAAAGAAACGGGGCGCACCTCGACAGGAGCTGACGTTCAGCTTCGGTCCTTTTCGACTGGTCCCCGGCCGTCAGCTGCTTCTCCTGGACGAGCGTCCCGTCAAACTCGGCGGACGCGCCTTCGAGCTGTTGCGGCTTCTGGTGCAGCGCCGAGGCGAACTCGTCAGCAAGAACGAACTGACGGCTGCCGCTTGGCCGGGCACGTTCGTTCATGACAGCAATCTTAAGGTCAATATGTGGAGCTTGCGGCGCTCGCTGGGAGACACCCAGATCGAGCCAATCTACATCGCGACCGTCGCACGGCGCGGGTACAAATTCATCGCCGATGTCCGGGTCGGGATCGGCAATATCGAGGAGGAGCCTACGCCGGCCGATCCGCCCCCGCTTACGCAGCCGCCATTGCCGCGCGGCATCGTGGGCCGGAAAGCCGATATCACCGCCATCGCCGATCTACTCGCCGAGGACAGACACGTAACCCTGGCTGGCGCTGGAGGGATCGGAAAGACAACCGTCGCCTTAGCCGTCGCTCAGGCGTACGCTTCAAGATATCGCGACGGCGTCTGCTTTGTCGATCTCGCGACAATCTCCGATCCAACCCTGTTCGGCGCGGCACTGGTGACGGCGCTCGGTATCCGAGGCAATACGGACATTGGTCTGGCTGCTGTCCTCGACTTTCTGAGGCCGCGGCAAATGCTGCTCATTCTCGACAATTGCGAGCATGTGCTGCCCGCCGCCACGATCTTTGCCAGCAAGTTCATGACGGACACATCGCCATCGAGGCTGCTTGCTACGAGCCGCGAACCGCTCGGCACCACGATTGAGCATGTCGTTCGGCTTGGCTCTCTCTCATTTCCCAGCTTCTGTCTTGGACTGTCGGTCGATCAGGCTGTGAGATTCCCGGCGGTGGAGTTGTTCGTCCGACGCGCCACCGAATGGTCGGATTACGAGTTCGTCGACGAAGATTGCAATACAATAGCCGCGATCTGCCATTCGTTGGACGGACTTCCGTTGGCCATCGAATTGGCTGCAGCCCAAATCGGCAGATTTACTCCGCGGGAGCTATTGGCCAATCTCGATCAGAAGCTCGGTTTCACCGCAGCCGGCATCGCCGCCTCGTTGCCGCGCCATGAAACGCTGATGGCGACCATTGACTGGAGCTACCGGCTGCTCTCGCAGAGAGAAGCCAGGCTCTTCGCCGTACTGTCCGTATTCAGTGACGGGTTCGAGCACGATGATGCGGTCTTCGTGGCAGAAGCGGCAGGACTCACCCCAATCGATGTTGTGACCGCACTCGGGAGTCTCGTCGCCAAATCACTGTTGAGCGCGCAGGCCCGGGGCGCAAGCCTGCGCTACCGGCTGCTCGACAGTACCCGCCGCTACGCTGCCGAGCGGTGTCGAGGCGACCCGGCGTGCGGCTTGGCGATGCGCCGGCATGCGGAACGTATGATCGCGCTGTTCGAGCAGTCCGAGGAGGAGTGGAATTGGCGCGAGCCGGCCGATTGGACCGAGCGCTACCTCGGCCGCATTGCAGATCTGAGAAGCGCATTATCGTGGTCGCTCGGCGAGCAAGGCGATCCCATGCTCGGCATCAGGCTTGCGGTTGCGGCTATCACTCTCTGGTCGGAAACCTCCATCCTGTCGGAGGCGCAGGCTCGGCTGGAGGTCGCACTCGCCTTGGCCAAACGCGTCCCATGCGACGATCTGTCAAAAGCAAAGCTTGCCTGTGCCCTCGGCTGGAGCCTGTTCTACGCCCGCAAGAGCTCGAATGAGAACGAGGTCGCTTGGCTTGATGCCATCGCATTCGCGACACGCGCCGGCAACGTCGATTATCAGCAGCGCGCGCTGGTGGGTTTCGCGTTCTACCTGCTCCAGATCGGAGAAATCGCACGTGCCATAACCTATCTTGAGCAGGCCACCTCGCTGGCCGGCCGCGACCGCGATTCAACGGCCACATCCGAAGCCGACAGGGCCTTGGCCTGGGCCAACGCCTTCGCAGGCGAATTGGGCAAAAGCCGCCCAGTTCTCGATCGTCTTGCGTCAACCCATTCGCTGGCCCAGGGACGTTCGCGCAAAGACGCAAATGAGGTCTACCGCTTCATCACCGTCCGCTTCAACCTGCCCTTCGTCGCGTGGATGCAGGGGCAGGCCGACTACGCCGCCAAGCTGGCCCGCGATGCCGTCGATGCTGCAGACCGCGGGGGCCATTGGGTGTCACAGTCGAACGCACTTGGGCTGGCCGCTCTTCCCATCTCGCTTGAAATTGGCGATCTTGACGCGCTCGCGTTCTTCACAGAACGTTTGCGTCGTAACCTGGAACGAGAGCGCATCTCCCGTTGGGTTTCAGTCGAGCGCTATTTCTCCGCCTGCCTGCGCAATCTGCGCGGCGATCGGCGGGCGGTGGAGGATATTCGGGATGCGATCGACGAACTGATAGAATGCCGCTTCTTGATGCGGATCGGCAGCTATCTGGCTTTCCTCGCTCGCGCCTACCTGCGGCAGGGACGGGTCGCGGACGCGCGAGACGCCATTACGCGAGCGATCGATTATCAGGAACGCCAAGGCGAACGCTGGTGCCGTGCGGAACTCCTCCGTGTCAATGCATCGATCCTTCTTCACGCAGGCGAAACTGTCCGCGCTGAAAAGCTGTTCAAACAGGCGCTTGCCGACGCCCGCGCGATCGGCGCATTGACTTTCGCGCTTCGGACCGCCACTGACCTCGCGGCTCATTGGACGGCGACAGACCGCGAAAACAGCGCAGTCCAATTGCTCGCTCCGATTTTAGGGGAGTTTACTGAAGGGTTTGGTACGCAAGACCTCGTCCGTGCCTCCAGGTTCTTAGCGGAGATAGAGGAGAGAACCAGCGGCAGGGCCTCATAAAAAACAAGTCTGACATGGAGAGCTGATCTAACTGACATTTCACTCAATTTGCACCAAACAAATTCTTTTGGTTGCGGGTTCCGAGCGTTTGTCCGATGGCACAGGCGTGATTTGCATTACACATGACAGCGAGTTCGGCAATAACGCATGATCAGCGCTTTGGCGGACGATCCTGTGCGCGTCCCTTCTTTGCTTTCGTGAAGACTCGATCAGACTCCATAAAGCGCTTCACCATGACGATGATCAGTCGAGCCTGACTCTCGGCGTGCTGCCCCGCGTCGGGTTCAATCAGCTCGGCATAGGTTCGCAGATCCCGGTGAATCGCGGCTGGCAGTTCGAGCGTGAGCTTGACTGGCTTGTCGTCAGGCAAGGCTGCGATCTTGAGCTTCACCTAGAGCCTCCTCTATCCTCGATACGGCTCGAGCACGAGATCGCGATTGACGATCACACGCATCGGAAACCCCGGCCTGACCGTCAAGGTCGGCTGGACATTCGACTGCTGACGCACAATTTGCTGTCCGGCTTGGCTCGTGGCGCTGCCAACCCCCTGGCGCAGCGCCTGGATGATCGTGGCGTTGTTGGTGTTCGTATTGACGCCGGCATTCACTTCGCTGCCGACCGAGAGCAAGGTCGATAGCAGCGCTGCCCCGGCAATCTGTTTCCAATGGCTGTCGACCTCGTCCGAGAGCCCCGAGTAACCGCCGGTATCCGCGCCCGTTTGCCGTTCGAGCACGATCGAGCGGCCGTTCGGCATGATCAGACGGGTCCAGACCAGAAGCACGCGGGACTGCCCTGTTGTCACCTGGCTATCGTAGACTCCGATCAGCCGGGCTCCCTGAGGCACCAGCAGGAATCGCCCCGAGGGCGTATCGAAGACGTTTTCGGTCACTTGCGCCGTGATCTGTCCCGGCAGGTCGGAACGTATCCCCGTGATCAAAGCTCCCGGAATCACCGTGCCCGCCTGCACTACATAGGGAGATGCAGGCCGCGTGACGCGGTCTGGACTCGTTGTTCGTCGGTCAACCGGCGCATTCACGAAGGCCAGCTTTCGCTCCTGGCCATTCTGCGCAAACGGATCATCGGCTGACGTCAGAAGACTCCCACGATCGCCGGCCTGGCCCGCAACCGTAGGGGGCGACGTCTCGCGCGCGTTGGTCGTGGCGAAGAGCCGGCTGACCCGCGCAGCCTCGCTTTCCTGTTCGAGCCGTTGCTGGTCCTGATCCGGAAGGGATGCGGGTGCTTGCCCTTGGGCTGCGAGAATAGGACGGCCGAGATCGCCCGGCAGCGGCGGGCCAAGCGCCGGGACATCCTTCGGCAGACTGGCATAGTCGCGCGGCAGCGCGGAAACGCCGTCGGCGACGTCATGATGATCGGTGCTGTAAAGCTCTTCGGAGCCTGTCTTACGAGGCTTGTTGGCTTGAAGGGCCCAAATGAAGGTCCCACCGATCACGAACAACGCGAGAGCACTGCCACCAGCCAGGACTTTGCGCGACAATCGCGTGATCGGCGGCAGGTCGCCCTTCAGCCGCAGATCCTTGGTGCGCTGACCTGCCGACGCATCCGCGGCACGCTCGCCGGGAGCAGATGGAATATCGTCATGACTAGTCACAACGGCGCTCCATCGGTCCTGACGATCCTGACCTTCTGTTGCTGCTCGCCGCCGAGACGCAGCTCGGCGGCGGCGAACAGACGATCCACGATGATCACGTTCCGGAAGGTCCGGTAGTTGACGATTTCAGGAGAACCGTCTGGACCGACGACGAACAACGGCGGAAGCTCGCCTTGCACGATGCCGCGGGCGAACTCGATATAGACTTTGCGGCCGTCGTCGTAGGCCTTGACCGGCCGCCACGGCGGATCGTCGCCCTCGATCCGATACCGAAAGCGGCGCTGGGACGCATCCGGCAACTCCGGCGTCAACGCCACCTGCCGGGCTCGGGTCTCGGCGTTCTGTGGATAGTACCACGCGACGGCCGGCATATACGGCTTCTCTCGCGACCGCAGCTCGATCAGATAGGTCCGCCGGTCGGTGTTGACCACGAGATTGGTTTCGACTGCCGGCCGCGTCGGCTTGACCAGGATGTGGACACGGCGCGTCTCACCAGAGCCGCTCTCGGTGTCGCCGACAACCCAGCGAACCGTGTCGCCAGCCGAGACCGGGCCGGATCCCGTGAGCTGCTCGCCCTCCTCGAGCATGATGTCGGTGATCTGCCCGGGTGATACATAAACCTGATAAAGCGCGCCTGGGCTATAGGCATAGATCTGCGCCGCGTTGAAATACCCTCGCTTCCGCGGCTCCACACGCGCCGCACTGTTGGCCATCTCGACTCGGTCGAGCGGTTCCGCCTCCTCCTTCGCTCCCGCTTTGCCGCCTAGCGAGACCTTCCACGCCGGCGGCAAATGCAGCGGCCGCGGCTTGTCGTCGACGACGGTGGGCGGGGCCGGCAACGGTGGCACATCGCTGTCGTAGCTGATCTTCGGCGGTGTCGTCGTCGCGCAGCCACCGAGCGAAGCCACGGTCGCAACAGCAGCCATCCATCGCGCGCGCCACATCGAGGCAAACGGCTTCTTCATTGCGACAGCTCCTTCGACCAGTTGATGGCATGGACGTAGACGCCAAGCGGGTTCTTTCGCAGCCGGTCGGCGTCGTCGGGCATTGCGAGCACGATCGTGACGATCGCAGTCCAGCGCTCGGTGGTGCTCAGCGTGCCGTTCTCGTAGCGCCGTTCGACCCAGGCGATGCGGAAGCTGTCAGGCGAGGCGCGAATGACGCTGGAGACCTCGACCGAGACCTGGATCTTGCCAAGCCGCGTGAAGGGATCGTTGGACCTGGCATAGTCATTGAGCGCTGCAGCCCCGCGATCGGTCGTGAAGTCGTAGGCCCTCAGCCAGTTCTGGCGTAGCACGATGCCGTCGGCGGGCAGGCCCCTGACGTCCTCGATGAAGCGGGCGAGATGGAAGGCTATTTGCGGATCGGTCGGAGTATAGTCGGCGATCGCCGGCGCGACACGCTGGACATCACCGAGATGGCCGACCTCGACCACCCAGGGCGTCACGGTGCCACGTGTCGACTGCCAGATCAGCGCGGATCCAAGACCGGCAGCAAGTCCAAGACAACCGAAGGCCATCAGCCGCCAGTTCTTGGCTTGGACACGCGCCGAGCCGATGCGCTCGTCCCAGATCTGAGCTGCCTTCTGATGTGGCGTGACCGGCTCGGGCGTGCGGCCGTAGTGAACGGATGGGCGCTTGAACATGTCAGGATTTCCCCTCGGAGAGATCGACCGAGCCGCCCTGCCCGCCTTGCTCGGCGTTGCGCACGGCCTGCGTGGTCGTGGATGCGCCGCGATGGATGGCATGTGCCGCCTTCGAGCGTTCCGCCCATCGCGGCGAGGCGGCCGAACCGCCACCTTGTGCGTGGTCCGAATTTTTGACGCCGCCGCTCTGCGCACCTGCCCTCTGGCGCAACGGGCTGTCGACAGCGGCTGCGCCCTCCGCTGAGCGGGCGCCGCCGTTCAAAGTGGTGGACACCCCTGGGCGAAGTGCGCCTGCGGCGCGCGCTGAGCCGGAGATGGCGCCGCCGGCGACGCTGGCGCCTCCCGCCGCGAGCCCCGCACCGGCCACGACAAGACCACCGGCGGCCAGTGACGCGCCCACCGCGCTTCCAGCGCCGAGCTGCGGCCCGCCTGAGACCAGGCCGTTGGCGATGCCGGGCCCGAACAGCCCCAGACCGAGCAGCGAAAGCGAGGCGAGTACCAAGGCCATCGCGCTCTCGATCGTCGGCTGATCGTTTCCAGAGGCTTGCGTGAGCTGCGCGAACAAGGTCGAGCCGATGCCGGAGATCACCGCAAGCACCAGCACCTTGATGCCGGACGAAATGACGTTCCCGAGCACGCGCTCTGCGGCGAAGGCGGTCTTGCCGAACAGGCCGAACGGGATCAGCACGAAGCCGGCCAGCGTCGTCAGCTTGAACTCGATCAGCGTGACGAACAGCTGGACGGCCAGGATGAAGAAGGCGAGCAGCACCACGATCCAGGCAAACAAGAGGACCGTGATCTGGACGAAGTTCTCGAAGAAGCTGACATAGCCCATCAGGCCCGAAATCGCTTGCAGCAGAGGCCGCCCGGCATCGAGGCCGACCTGCGCGATCCGGCCGGGACGAAGAAGTTCCCCAACCGATAGTGCTGATCCGGACGCCTTCAAGCCAAGACCGGCGAAGCTCTCGAAGACGATCCGAGCGAGGTTGTTCCAGTTGCTGATGAGAAAGGCAAATGCGCCGACGAACAGCGTCTTCTTGACGAGTCGGGCGATGACGTCGTCCTCGCCACCCCAAGCCCAGAACAGCGCTGCCAGCGTGATATCGATCGCCACCAGCGTCGACGCGAGATAATTGACCTCGCCGCCGAGCAGGCCGAAGCCGCTGTCGATGGACCGGGTGAAAGTCTCCAGGAACTGGTCGATGATCCCCGTTCCAGCCATCGCACAATCTCCTCACACCAGATGCGGAGCTGCCAGCGCTGAGCTGGTGCTTCCTGCAGCCGGACGTTCATCTCAGTGGAACATCTGCACGTTCGACGGCTGATAGCCTTGTCCTGGAGCCAGGAAGCGCCGCAGCTGCTCGCGGCCTTGATCCTGCGCAGCCGCGCGCTGCGCCGTCTCCAGGCTCTGCGCCCGCCCCTGAGCGACGACAGCGGCCGTGAGGTCCGCGAGTTGCTGCGCCTGCAGCGCCAGGATCTGGTTGCCGGCCTGGGTCACCTGCAGCGCACCGGTGGAGCCTTGGCTCGCGGCGACCAGCGACGCAGACTGGCTCCTGACAGCGTCGAGATTGCCGACAACGCCGACCTGAACCTTCAAAGCATCCTGCAGTGCCGCCACCGCGGTCTGCCAGCGCGACTGCGCGTTGTTGACCAGATCCTGGGCCGTTGCGCTGCTGCTCGCCGGCGCATAGGTCGTCGCAAAGGCGCGATCGATGTGTTGCACATCGTAGGCGAGCCGCTGCGCCTGCTTCAGAAGATTCTGTGTGCGCTGGATCGACTGCTGCAGCTGCGCAAGCGACGAATATGGCAGGCTCGCCAAATTCTTCGCCTGGTTGATCAGCATCTGCCCCTGGTTCTGCAGCGACAGGATCTGATTGTTGATCTGCTGCAGCTCACGCGCGGCAGTCAGCACATTCTGGGCATAGTTGTTGGGGTCGAACACCACGAGCTGCGCGCGTGACGGAGTGACCGAGAGGAGAAGCAGCATCGCAGCAGCCGACATCGCCCATTTCTGCACACGGATCATGAGCCCTTCTCCAGGTTCTCAAGATTCGGAATGAGATCGGCTGCCCAGCCCACACCGCGTTGCCGCAACCAGGCCACCGCGAATTCCTCCGTGCCGGCAGCCGCCAACACCTCGGAGGCAGCCAATTGATCCGCCTTGGAAGATGCCGCCGTGAACGCGAGCGCAACCTCGCCCATCCCAAGCTCGAACATGCGATTGCCGCGGCGAGACTGGCAATAATAGTCCCGCTTCGGGATCGCGCGGCTGATCAGCTCGATTTGCCGATCGTTGAGACCGAAGCGGCGATAGATCGCCGTGATCTGGGGCTCGATCGCCCGCTCATTCGGCAAGATGATGCGGGTCGGACAGCTCTCGATGATCGCAGGCGCAATCGCCGAACCATTGATGTCGGACAGCGACTGCGTGGCGAACACGACCGAGGCGTTCTTCTTGCGCAGCGTCTTCAGCCATTCGCGCAGCTGGCCGGCAAAATCGGCATCATCCAGCGCCAGCCAGCCCTCATCGATGATCAGCAGCGTCGGACGGCCGTCGAGCCGCTGGGCGATCCGGTGGAAGAGATAGGCGAGCACGGCCGGCGCCGCGGCGGTCCCGATCAGTCCCTCGGTCTCGAAGGCCTGCATCGATCCGTCGCCAAGCGCCTCGTGATCGGCATCCAGCAGCCGTCCATGCGCGCCATCGAGGCAATAGGGCTTGAGCGCACGCTTGAGGCTGTTGGACTGCAGCAGCACCGAAAGACCGGTCAGGGTACGCTCAGCTGGCGGCGCCGACGCCAGCGATGTCAGGGCTGACCACAGATGCTCCTTCGCCTCCGGCGTGACCACGATCTTCTCACGCATCAAGAGGCCCGCGATCCAATCCGCCGCCCAGCCGCGCTCCCTGACGTCCTCGATGCCGGCCAGCGGCTGCAGCGCCACGGGGCTCTCGCCCTCGGTCGACACGGCGCCACCGAGATCATGCCAATCGCCGCCCATGGCGAGCGCAGCGACCCGCATGGAGCCGCCGAAGTCGAACGCGAAGATCTGCGCGCCCGGATAGCGCCGGAACTGCAGCGCCATGAGTGCCAGCAGCACCGACTTGCCGGCGCCGGTGGGCCCGACCACCAGCGTGTGGCCGACATCGCCGACATGCAGCGAGAAGCGAAACGGCGTTGCCCCTTCCGTTCGGCCAAACAGCAGCGGCGGGGCCTTCAGGTGATGATCGCGCGTCTCGCCGGCCCAGACCGCCGACAGCGGGATCATATGCGCAAGATTGAGCGTCGACAGCGGCGGCTGACGGACATTGGCATAGACATGACCAGGCAAGCCGCCGAGCCAGGCTTCGACGGCATTCACGCTCTCCGCCATGCAGGTGAAGTCGCGGCCCTGGATGACCTTCTCCACCAGGCGCAGCTTCTCGTCGGCTCTCGCCGGGTCGGCGTCCCAGACTGTGACGGTCGCGGTGACATAGGCCTGGCCGATCTCATCGGAGCCAAGGTCCTGCAGCGCCGCGTCGGCATCGACGGCCTTGTTGTGAGCATCCGTATCCACGAGGCTTGCCGCCTCGCTGGTCATGACCTCCTTCAGGACCGCGGCTAGAGATTTGCGCTTGGAGAACCACTGCCGGCGAATACGCGTCACGAGCTTCACCGCATCCTGCTTGTCCAGCATGATGGCGCGGGTGGACCAGCGGTAGGCGAAGGCCAGCCGGTTCAGATCATCCAGAATCCCCGGTGTGGTAGCCGAAGGAAATCCGATGATCGTCAGCACGCGTAGATGAACCGCCCCCAGCATCGGCTGGAGCCCGCAGGTGAGCGGTCGGTCGGCCAGCAGACCATCCAGATGCATCGGGATTTCGGGGACCCGGACCCGCTGCCGCTGGGTCGAGATCGTCGAATGCAGATAGCTCAGCACGGCCTCATCCCCGAGCCACGCACATTCCGGCATGAAGCCGGCGATCAGATTCAGAATGCGATCGGTCCGGTCGATGAAGCTCCTCAGGATCTCCCGGCCATTCACGCCATCGGACTGCGGCCGTCCTTCATAGAGCACGCGTTCCGACCGAGCTACGTCCTCGCGCGGCGGCAGGTACAGGAACGTGAGAAAGTAACTCGACTCGTAGTGCGCTCCCTCCTCCTCGAACTGCGCCTTGCGCTCGGCGTCGACGAGGGCAGACGCGGCATCTGGAAACACGCAAGGCGGATAGGCTCCCGCCGAATGGCGTTGCGCCTCGACGAAGATGGCCCAACCCGATCCCAAACGGCGGACCGCGTTGTTGAGGCGGGCAGCGACGGCCACGAGCTCGGACTCGACCGAGCTCTCCAAATCAGGCCCCCGAAACCGCGCCGTCCGCTGCAGCGAGCCGTCCTTGTTGAGGACGATGCCCTCATCGACGAGCGCGGCCCAGGGCAGGAAGTCGGCAAGACGGATATTGGTGCGGCGATATTCGGCGAGATTGAACATGACCGACCTCACTGACCGAGATGATTGGGAATGCGCAGGTGACGGCGCACGACTTCCACGAAGAATGGATCGCGCTTCGTGGCCCACACCGCGATCATGTGGCCGACGAACCAGAGCAGCAGGCCGAAGAACCAGAGCCGCAGACCGAGGCCCAGCGCAGCCGACAGCGTGCCGTTGACGATCGCAACAGATCGCAGCGCACCACCCAGCAGGATCGGCTCGGTCAGGGAGCGATGGACGGGAGCTGCGAAGCCTTTCACCTCTTCATCCATCAGATCACCACCCCGCCGCCGAAGGAGAAGAACGACAGGAAGAAGCTCGACGCGGCGAAGGCGATCGACAGGCCGAACACGATCTGGATCAGCCGCCGGAAGCCGCCCGAGGTCTCACCGAAGGCCAGCGACAATCCAGTCGTGACGATGATGATCACGGCGATGATTTTGGCGACCGGCCCTTCGACCGACAGCAGGATCTGATTGAGCGGCTGCTCCCACGGCATGTTGGAGCCGGCGGCGTGGGCCGGTTCCTCGAGCAGCAGCGTGACGGCCGCCGCTACAATCAAACTCGTCAATCGTAATTTCATCGGCGTCGTCACCCGTGATCTCCCATGTGTGCGAGGACGTAGTCTCCAGATTCAGAAAGCCCCTCCACGCGCACGAGCTCGCTCAGGCGGCGCGCTCGACCGCGGCCGGTCAGCACCGCGATGACGTCAATGGCTTCGGCAATCAGTGCTCGCGGCACGGTCACCACGGCCTCCTGGACCAACTGCTCCATCCGCCGGAGCGCGCCTAGCGCAGAGCCCGCGTGGATGGTGCCGATGCCTCCGGGATGGCCCGTCCCCCAGGCCTTCAGGAGATCGAGCGCCTCAGGACCCCTGACTTCGCCGATCGGAATGCGATCTGGCCGCAGGCGCAGAGACGAACGAACCAGATCGGAAAGCGACGCCACGCCGTCTTTGGTCCGAAGCGCCACCAGATTGGGCGCCCGGCACTGCAGCTCACGGGTATCCTCGATCAAGACAACACGATCGGAAGTCTGGGCGACCACTTCGAGCAGCGCATTGGTCAGCGTGGTCTTGCCGGTCGAGGTGCCCCCAGCCACCAGAATGTTGCAGCGGTCGAGAACGGCCTTCCGCAAGCCACGAGCCTGAGCCGGGCTCATGATCCCGTCCGCGACGTACTGATCGAGCGTGAAGACCGCGACTGCCGGCTTGCGGATGGCGAAGGTTGGCGCGGCGACGACCGGCGGGATTAGACCCTCGAAGCGCTCACCCGTACCCGGCAATTCTGCCGATACGCGCGGAGATCCTGCATGGACTTCGAGCCCGACATGGTGCGCGACGAGACGAATGATCCGCTCGCCATCCGCAGCGGAAACCGTCTCGCCCGTGTCAACCAAACCATTTGCGAGACGATCAGCCCAGAGCCGGCCATCCGGATTGAGCATCACCTCGACCACGGATGCATCATCGAGCAGAAGCTCGATCGCGGGACCTAGTGCCGTCCGCAGCATGCGCGCGCCACGCGAGGCCGTCTGCGTTTGAGCGATCCCGGTCACCACTGATCTCCGCCCTCTTGAGCGCGCATCCCCATACAGCGCGAACCGGATGATCAAAGAATGCAGGAACCATGAGCGAGCAAGACCACCGTCGCCGGCTTCGCACCCTGGCGAAGAAAAGCGTAGAGCTGATCTGCGCCTGCCTCATGCGAGGCTGAGAGCGACGAGACGTCTATTAGTCAGAGGACGACCGTGTCGTCGTGCAATCTCGAAGGCTGCAACATCCACGGTCAGCAGACTGACGGCGTCTACCACTTGCCGTGAGCCATCGGCTCATCGATCAGAATCGGCAATTCTGAATACCATCTGGCCGTTTCGGGTTGCCCATCCAGCACGAGGTCCAATCGATCATCGGACGGCTCGGTCGCGCTTTTTCTGCCCGGGATTGCAAACCAAACGAGCGCCGCGGTCTGGAGCGCAACATTTGCGCCGAACGCGACCTGATAAGCGAAGGCCGGATAATGTCCGTCTTGCTGCGCCCAGAGCGCGACCAGCACTCCTGTCCCGTACTGCGCAAGAAAGCCCCACCCGAAGTGCACGACATTCAGGACGCCATTCGCCCTGCCGGCCATCTCCTTTGGAAAATAGTCCGATATGATCGCAAAGCTCAGTACGGTCGCCGAACCAACGATTGCGATCATCAACCAGGGACCAACCGACTGCAGCGGTAGTCGAAACACGAGCGTCAGCTGAGCCAAAATGAAGAGGACTGCGACAAAGGCGAGCAGTGTCTCGGGCCTGCTCCCCCTCCGGCGTGTCCAATTCGCAAGGATGCCGAGCAGCCAAGCCCCAAGGCTGAGGACGAGCGCCGAGGCACAGAGCGACATCACCACCTCCGTCCGCGTCATTCCCTCGACATCGGTCAACCAAGCGGGCGCCCAGAGACCTTGCATCGACCACGCCGATCCGATGCAGGCGCCCGACAGCGGCGCGATCTTCCAGAAGCGTCTATCAGACAGGATCTCTCGCAATCCTGCTTCCGGTGCCGCAGACGACGCCCCGACGCCTCGCTCCGGGACCAGGAAGAAGATCAAGATCGCCGTGCCTGCTGTGGTTACAGCAAGAATATCGAACATGTCGCGCCAACCTGTCTTTGCCAGCACCGCTTCCGCAGGCAGCGTGGAGGCGACGGCACCGAGCGCGCCGAGCATGACCATGTATCCGTTCACGAGCGCCACGCGCTCGCGTGGGAACCAGAGAACGATGGTCTTCAGGCCGGCCGTGAGAGCCGCGGCAACCCCCAGCCCGATCACAGCGCGGGACGCCATCAGCGACAGCGGCCCGGTCGACCGCGCGAAGCCCGCTGCGCCCAGTGCAGCGACGAGGAGCAGCGTGCTCTGAACGCGACGCGGACCGTAGCGGTCAAGCATTACGCCGATTGGGATCTGGGCAGCTGCGAGCACCAGGAAGTAGACTGCGGTGATGAGGCCGAGATCGGCGGCACTCAGTCCAAGCTCAGCTGCAAGGCGTGCGGACACAACGCCATTGATCGTCCGGAAGAGGTACGACAGGAAATACCCGGCCGCGAACGGCATGAACACCAGAGCCACGACAGCCCAGCCTGCGAGGCCGCCGTCGTGATCTCTGGCGTCAGCATTCTTCCTGCCGAACATGTAGTCCGGCATAGCTTCTCGGGCAGTGTGGACATCAGGCTGCTCAGCGCAGCGTTGCTTCCGCGAAACGAAAGGGATCCTCGCCGCCCTCCCCGGCAGCGGGCACGCCCCACGAGACTTCGGCGATCGGCGCGGGGGTTCGAACCTGACGTGTACGCCGCCTCGGAGCTCCGAACGGCAGTTCCTCGTCGCCGTCCGAAGACTGGCTGATCGTTACATGGTCGCGAGGGTCATCTTCACTAGGTCCGGCCGAGACCGCTTTGCCATCGCCATCCTGCGATGGCGGAGGCGCCCCGTCTCGTGCAAGCGACGCCAGCGCCAAATGATAGCGGGCATGAAGGGCGACCGTATCATTGAGCGCTCTCAGATCCCGCTGAATGCTTTCGAGCTGTCGCTCCAAACCGGCAAGCCGATCCTGCGGCGGTGCCCCGCCATCCATCGGCTCGCGCAGAAAACGCTCTAGCGCCTTCTCGACGAGAAGCGCGCGGTTCACGCATCGCTCCTCAGTGGCGCCCTTCAGGCGGTCGAGAATCTCATTGGAGAGCTGCAGAGTGATCTTTTTCTTCATCGTCCGGACCCCATTTGATCCGTCGATAGTCCGGGCTTTGCTGAATGGCATCTGAGGCGATCGAGCATTCGCGCTCAAGCGGAGGAAAAGAAGCTCTAGCGAACACTCCTGCCCCGACGGTGGCCGACGCCGTCTCTCACTTGCCTGGCTCCTCAGGTGGCTTCCTCACGAAATCCTCCGGGATCTCCCGCAAAAAGCTCTGCCCCTTCTGCAGACGCCGGCCGAGCGCCTCCACAAAACCTTCGAACCGCTCCCGTCCCTTGATCTGGGCAGCGGACTGCGCCTCGTTCGGCAGCGGCGGCGTCACCGTCAGCCAGAAGCGGACGAACAGCGCGAGCGTCTCGGCGAGGAGACCGACATCGCGCTCGAGCCGCTGCATCTGCCGCGAGATGCGGTCGAGCCTCCGGGTGAACGCCGCCTCGCGCCGGTCAGCTCCGTCAGGCGACAAGAACGACAGCACTGCGGCTTCCACGATGGCCGAACGCGACAGCTTCTTGCGATCGGCGAGTTCAGTGATCTGCTTCAGAAGCTCAGGCGGAAAGTAGACATTCATGCGATCGCGCATCGGACTGTCCTTTAGAGGCCGAGATCGTCGCCAGGATCGAGCGCGGCCTGACGCGCGACACCCACCATCGTCGGATCACGCCCGGCGTTCGGAAAAGGCGCCTGGTCATCATCATCGAGTACGAGGGAGAACTCGTCAGACGGATCAGCGCTGGTCGCTTCATTTGCGATCGCAACGTGCGCAGGCAACTCCGGCTCCCGACGCAATCCACCATTGGCCTGATCCTCGCCGGCGGCAGATCGCTCCTCGGACGCGGACAGCGCTGGTACGATCGCCGCCAGCGCCGACCAGTCGTCTCCCCGCCGCAACGTGTCGGATCGCGCGATGTCCGGCGGCGGCAGGATCCGCGAGACGAGCCGCTGGTCCTCGAAGTAGCGGACCTTCTTCGCTCGGATCGGCGGCGCGCCGGCAACCATCACGATCTCGTCCGCTGGCGGCAACTGCATCACCTCGCCTGGCGTCAGCAGCGGCCGCGGGGTTTCCTGGCGGGAGACCATGAGGTGGCCGAGCCAGGGTGCAAGGCGATGGCCGGCATAGTTCTTCATGGCGCGCATTTCGGTGGCGGTGCCGAGCGCATCCGAAACACGCTTGGCGGTCCGCTCATCGTTGGTGGCGAAGCTGACGCGAACATGGCAATTGTCCAGGATCGCGTTGTTCGGCCCATAGGCCTTCTCGATCTGGTTGAGCGACTGCGCGATCAGGAAGCTCTTGATCCCATAGCCCGCCATGAAGGCCAGCGCAGACTCGAAGAAGTCGAGCCGGCCAAGCGCCGGAAACTCGTCCAGCATCATCAGCACGCGATGCCGGCGCTCCCGTGCCTGCAGATCCTCGGTCAGCCTCCGGCCGATCTGATTAAGCACCAGCCGGATGAGCGGCTTGGTGCGAGAGATGTCCGAGGGCGGCACGACCAGATACAGCGTGGCCGGCTCTTCGCCCGCGATGAGGTCCGCGATGCGCCAGTCGCAGCGGCCGGTGACCTCGGCCACGACAGGGTCGCGATAGAGTCCCAGGAACGACATCGCGGTCGACAGCACACCCGATCGCTCGTTCTCGGATTTGTTCAGGAGTTCGCGTGCAGTCGACGCGATCACGGGATGCGGTCCAGCCTCGCCCAGATGGGGCGTCGCCATCATGGCCATGAGCGTGATCTCGATCGGACGCTTGGGATCGGACAGAAAGGCAGCGACCCCGGCCAGAGTCTTGTCCGGCTCCGCGTAGAGCACGTGCAGGATGGCGCCGACCAGCAGCGAATGGCTGGTCTTTTCCCAATGGTTGCGCTTGTCGAGCGAGCCCTCGGGATCGACCAACACGTCAGCGACGTTCTGCACGTCGCGCACCTCAAAAGCTCCGCGCCTGACCTCGAGCAGTGGATTGTAAGCGGAGGCGTTCGGATTGGTTGGATCGAACAGCAGGACCCGGCCATGCCGCGCTCGAAAGCCGGCCGTCAGTTGCCAGTTCTCCCCCTTGATGTCGTGGACGATGGCTGATCCCGACCAGGTGAGAAGTGAGGGCACCACGAGACCCACACCCTTACCGGAACGCGTCGGCGCAAAGCACAGGACATGCTCTGGTCCATCGTGACGCAGATAGCATGGCCCCAACCGTCCGAGCACGACACCGTCGTCACCGAGCAGCCCCGCCTTCTCCACCTCCAGCGGTTCGCCCCAGCGCGCCGAGCCGTAGGTCGCAACGATCCGCGCTTCTCGGGCCCGCCACAGCGACATACTGATTGAGGTCGCAACGGCCATGAGGCTTCCGAGAGCGGCAATGGCCGCTCCCTCAGTGAATACACCCGGCGCATAGGCATCGTAGACGAACCACCACCAGAAGAATGCCGGCGGCCAATAGACCGGCCATCCCGCGAGGGTGAACCACGGCGGTCCCAATCGCGGCTGGAACGCGAGCCGCCACGCCGTCCATTCGGTCGCGCCCCAGATCGCGAGCAGCACGATCAACGCGACGGCAAAGACTTGGCCCCAGAGGATCCTGGTCGCAGGCATGTTTCCCTCCTGATTGGACTAGAGGCTGAGGTCGCGCTTGCGGCCGAGCTGCCACTCGATGCCGCCGGCCTTGGCTAGGCCCGTGACAGACTCCCCGAGCCGGTGATCGATCTCGCGTGACCACGGCACGAGCTGGAACCCGAGACCATTGTCGATCATGGCGAAGCGGCCGGAGGCGAGTATGAGTCGCTGACGGTAGGTCCCGGCGACCGGCGTACTGGGCACGACAGGCAGATGTGGCACCTTGAGTTCGGCCGACAATCTGACGCCGACAGCATCGAGCTCCCGCTGCCGCAACGTATTCAGAAGATCCCGCTGAACGACGATCCGCTGACCTTGTCGCCGGGCTAGACCTAGGTCGGCGAGATGCTCGGCCCTGGCCCGGAGCGCATCCCTCGTCTCGGCCCCGAAGCCACCATGGGCCAACGGCATGGGCTCCCGCTCGACCAGCCTATGATCGAGCCAAGTCGCGCCCTCAGCCGTGACCTGATCGGCCAGGCTGAGATCGGACCGCGTCGCCAGCACCAGAGTGGGCCGCGCTTCGTCCGGTCCACCGAAGCGTCTGATCTCGACAACGCCGCCGACCGGCGGGACTTGCGCAAAGGCTTCCAGCCCGCGGAAGCGGACATGGTGGGCCCGCCCGTCGATGCCGTCGATCACGGCATAGGCTTCGCCGGTCAGCTCATCATGCAGCCCCCGGTCAACGAGGCGGCCGATGATTGGCGACGAGTCACCGAGGCCATCGATCGCGTAATCCGCGATCGCGCGCTCCTGACCGCGAAGGGAGAACGCCCGATGCATGGTCTTGATGATGTCACCGCGCGCGCCGAGTTCACGCAGTTTCCGCTCGGCCCCGAGCTCGACCATCCACTCATTCGGGCCCGCAGCGGTCGCGAGTCCCAGGCGCTCGAGATATTGCAGACGCCCGCGCATCAGCCCGGCGACTTGCCGATCCGGAAGGCCGGGCGCGTCTTGACGAAGATCGATGGCGCCGGCCTCGTCGGCCGCCATCTGGATCTCGCGATCGAGCCGCGTCCAGCGATCGACCGTGATCTCCTTCTCCAGTGCGCTGCGGATCTCGTGCTCAGGCTTTGGCCCGAGTTCGAGCGCAACCAGCTCCTCGGCGCGAGAGCGCAGGCCGCGGCTGATGTAGTCGCGAGAGATGACGAGATCCGCGCCCGTCTCATCGACGCCGCGGACCAGCACATGAACGTGCGGATTGTCCGTATTCCAGTGGTCGACAGCGATCCACTCCAGCCGCGTCGAGAGATCGGCCTCCATCTGCCGCATCAAGTCGCGGGTGAACGCCTTGAGATCCACCATGTCGGCCGCATCCTCCGGCGACACGATGAACCGGAAATGATGCCGGTTCCCCCGCCCCTCCTTCTCGAACGCAGCCTCATCAGCCTGATCGCCGCGCCCATCGAACATGCGGGCCGGCTCTCCGTCCCGCGTGACGCCGTCGCGCTTGAGATAGGCGAGGTGAGCGGACAGCGGTGCCGAGCGGAACGCCCGCCCCTTGTGCCGGACAATGCGCGCCTTGACCGTGACCCGCCGTGCCGGGCTGAACAGCCGCTCGCGGGCAAAGCTGAGCCGGCCCCTTCCGAACAGCGAATGAGCGCGCACGGCATGTCGCCCGCTGAGCGCCGTGTTCGAAGCCACATGGCCTGCGGCATTCGCGGCACGAAGCACCCGGTTGATGAAGCTCTTCGCCTTCGGTGCCCGGCCATGACGAATGCGCCCAGGCCGAACCCGAAACTCCCGCTCGCCGGTGCTCATGGCGCAGGCCTTTCGGGTCGAATGACGAGTCCAGTGCCGAAGCGATCATTGAACTCATGAGGAAAAACCGCGATCGCGGCACTCCCCCCGACCGACCGGCACGGTTGAACGCGAGCCATGTCAATGGCTTGGCGTTCAACCGGCGAGCATCTTTTATCTTGCCCTGAACCGTCGCTCTCTTCCGGCCCACTCCCTTCCCGGCACTCTGCTCGTACGACTGGGGTCTCTGTCGAAGGTTCGGCTACTCCAGAGCACTCTCGGCGATCCTGAAAGAGACGGATCATGGAGATCGCGGGTTTCCGTCCCTCGATGGCAGGAAGATCAACTTCAAATGCAACACCCCGCTCGATTTCGCAGACGAGAGATCGAGTCTCGAACGCGCACGTGGATCGCTTTCCAGCGCCGCCGCTTTGCATCAGCTCGGGCGCGTGTTTTGCAATTGGGCTGCAGACCGAACGCATCATGACGGCTCCCGCGTCCACACGGGAACGGCACGCCCGATGACATCGGACATCGCCGTCAAACCGAAATATCGGCCGTCCAAGGAGCTGTCCGACTGCCAATTCATTAAGAAGATCTGCCTGTCGCCGACGATGCTACAGCCCTGCCAATCCGGCAGCGGACGACCACGGTGATCGCTCGATCGCGCGGCGCCGACTTCAACGCCATCCACGATGATCAAGAGCTCGCGGCGACAAACGGTTTGGCCGGGAAGGGCAAGGATCCGCTTCAGCATCGGCACGCCGGGCGGCAGGTAGCCCCCCGCGGCGAGGAACGAAGCCAACTGCCCTTGAGGCCTCACGACGACCAGCTCGGTGACGTACCGCTCGCTGATCGGCTGCACGGCATAGAGCCCGATCGGCACGCTTACCGAGGCATTCCAGATGAAACGCGGCTGCGGATCGAGCGCACTCTTTCCGAGCAAAAGCGCAACACCGGAGAGCAGAAGCACAGCGATGGAGCGGCGCCGTCTCATGGCATGATGCTCCGGCGATGCAGCCAGGCGCGGTGCCGGAGCAGCGTGTATGGCCGCGGCGGTTCATTTGCGGTGAAGCGGTTCTGAACGTGCCGCCAATGATCCGGTGCGACATCCACCGGGTCGATGCCGAGTGCCTCGATCGCATCGATGTGCTGCAGCACGCGCTCGACCTTCGGCCAGCCGAAAACCTGCAGCAGAATGGCTGCTCCAGGTCCGACGAAGGGCACGGTTGCGCAGGCTTCCCCTGCGCGAACAGCCTGCAGAATGTCGATCCGCGACAGCACCGTGCCGTAGCCATTCGACGACCAGCGAACGAACGCAAACACGCTGCCGGGTGTGAATGAGACCACACGACGATAGTGATCGAGCCGCAGGTCTTGAACTGTTCGGCCGAAACGGATGCGGTTTTCGATTCTGCCCTGCAGCCATAGCAGCTGGACGCGCGTCAGCTCGCTCATCGGATCATCTCTCGGTTGGATGGGATTGGGAGACGCTGGCGAGCCCGGCACGAGCGCACAGAAGGCAGCTCGACCATCCCTGGGGACCAGCCACGCAAAGGTGACGGGCGTCGACGGGGCGGCGCTGACGGTGCCCGTTAGACAAAATCCGAAGGATTTTGCAGTTAGGTAAGTTAAGGGCCGAAAAGCGAAGCCGACAGAGCGGCTTAAGACCGATTTCGGTCCCCGATAGCACGAGGATCCGGTCCCCGATGGCACGAGCCTTTCGGTCCCCGATAGCACGAGACAATTCACAGCTTGTCCCCCGCAGCGCTCGATGAGTGATGCTTGGCGAAGCGGCGCGCGATGGGATCCGTGACGGCGGCCGTGAAGTTCAGCCGCTCCGTTCCGTTCGGATCGCGCGTGAGCACGAGCTCGTAGCCGGGCAATGTCTGTCGGCGGACGATTTCGCGCAGGTCGTAGGCGAAGTGTTTGAGCGGCGAGAGGCTGCCGGATTTGGCGTGGAGATAGCCGAGATCGAAGCTCCAGCCGCCGTCCTGGTGACCGCCATGCTTCCGCACGAGGCGATAAAGCCAGCGCTCCAAACCGCCAGTCAGTGCGAAATAGGCGCGATCAATCGTCAGTACGAGCGCATCATCGATGACGCCGGAATAGAACCAATCCGGCAGGATCAGCTGCAGTCCGGATGGCTTGCCATGCGCATCCGCGGTCTCCTTCCACTCGTTAATCCAGGAGAAACGGTGCCGCCGCCGCTCTGTCGACTGGCGGATCGAGGTCAGCACGGTCGTCGACTGCAGACGGTCGAGACCTGCTTTGAGACGGTCGTAATCGCGCACGCCCGTGCCGCGCCCGACGAACGTCAGGATCTCATACGGCGTGGCCGCCATCAGCCGCGATGTCTTCAGTCCGGCGTCACGCGCTTCGACGATCTGCGACGCAGCCCAGATCAGAACATCCGCATCCCAGATCGTCGCCATGCCGTGCTCGGGGACGGCCTCGACACGGATCGCGACGCTGCCTGCGCGGAAGTCGATCGGCACCACACGCTTGGTCTTGGCCAGCGAGAAGAACGGATAGGCCATCAAGTCCTGCGCATCGCGCGGCGCCAGATCACCCGGCAGCGCGCGAAACAGATCGAGCTGGGCGCGCTCGGATTTAGGCAAATGACGCATCGTCACGCCCGCACAGTCCGCTGCGCGCGGCGCTCTTTCCCTGCATAGGGAACGAGACCGGCATGCCGTTTGGCCGGCAGAACCGTGCCCTGCCCGGGATCGGCGGTGGAGGTTTTCGTGCCGCGATCGACCCAGGCTTTCAGGTCCTCGAGCGCATAGACGACTCGGCCACCGATCTTCCGATAGGTCGGGCCGGTGCCGTAGGTCCGGTGCTTCTCCAGCGTGCGACCGGAGAGACCGAGATAGCGCGCAGCCTCGGGTGTACGAAGAAAGCGCGGCGGAAGACCGGCCAAGGAATCGGACATCTGGCAACCTCCAGGACAGACCTGCGCGCTACGTCGGAGTGCAGCGCGTTGCCGGTCAGCATGGAGGCGTAGGTCCGCGAAGGGGGAGGCCGCAGATCGAGGGGGCCGTTTCCGGCCCCCTCCCTTCGAATGCGGCAAGCTATTCGTCCTTGCGCGGCGGTCGCAGGAGTTGCCGATATCCGCCGCGGATCAAGGACAGGCCGTCCTCGACCAAACGTCGAGTAAGGCTGCGCACTTCGCTCGTTTTCCAAGTGCGCGCAGGAATGCGCGCTGCGCCGAACAGCACTTCTGCAATCGTTCGATGATTATGACCCTGCTGCCAGCCGTCGAGCGCGCGCAAGATCAGCACCAGGCGCGTGCGGCGCTGCTCCGTCAAGCCGTCGGAGGCGGGTCCAAGCGGCTGCGCACGCAGGGCACGCCAGAAACGGTCGGCAGCCTCGTTGCGCATCTTGAAGTCGCGATCGTACGGCAGCAGCACCGCGTAGGACACCGTGCTCAACGGCTTCCTTCGAAGCCAGACGCGGTGCTGGCTCGTGCCGATTTGCACGACGACATGCCATCCGTCTATCGCCCGGCGCAGCTGGTCCGGCGCGAACGACGGCAGCTTTACGGTCGGCGCGACGGCCGGCACACGCGTGCCGATTTCGACAAGCGCCAACACGGTCGACAACTCCTCAGGCGCCCAGAACACAGGCTGGGCATCGAAGGGCAGCGCGGGATCAGCCGCGAAATATCAACCCCCAATGCTTTCGGAAGTTGGCAGGCGCACTGCGATCAAGATGAACGATCGCCGAGAACTCCGTACAATAGTTCGGTGATCGGCGAACACTCTCCCAAGCAAAGCCTGGGCGGTCCGCGCGATGAATGTTCGCGTAGGCCTTGGGTGAGCGCCAATCGAATTCCGACATCGTGCTGTCCTCATCAGGTTAGGACTGCAACGCAATAGGCCAATGATGGCGCCATTTAAGATTGTTTAAGAGATTCTCGACTCGTGCAGGTACATGGATGCGGACTACTGCCACAACCAACTACACGATTGCTTGAGGCGATCGAGTTCCGTCCTGGTTGCACAACTTCAGGTCTCTGGAGGACTACGTAGGAAGCCCTTGTAGCCTTCCTCCGACAGCCACTTTGCCCGCGCGAGATGACTGTCGTACGCGCGGCGCGCACGTTCGGGTTCGCGGACCGGATCAATGTGCAACACAATCTGCGCGACCTCTTCCCAACCGGCGCCGGCCTTCTCTGCATCGAGAAGGCGGAGATAAGTGACGAGGTGCTCCTCATCATAGCGCGTCAGGACGGGATCGGACGGAGCCACGTCAGCGACATCGGGATCGAGCGGGGGAAAGGACATCGGTCAGAAACCCACAAAGGCAAACACAACTTTCGTTCTTGGCCGACAGCAGAAGGAGCAGCTCTACACCCGGTGGGGACTTGGCACCATTAGTCAATGCAATCAATCGCTTGGTGCTGAATTGTAGAAAATACTCCGTGGTGAAATACTCGACAAGCCTGTGCTGTCTTGGAGATGAACATCCGAGACGTCCTGGCCGCCAACTTGAAGCGCCTGCGCCGAACCAATGGCATTTCGCAGGAGCAGCTCGCCCACCGCGCCGACATCGATCGGACCTATATCAGCTTGGTTGAGAGAAGCCGCAATGCCGTTTCGATCGACGTGCTCGCCGCACTCGCGGCTGGCCTCGGTGTCGAGCCGGCAGACCTGTTGAAGCCGACGCCGCCGGCAGTGGATCTCAACAAGAAGGGGCGACGTATCAAGAACCGATAATGCCAAAGCGTGCTCAAAGTTTGGCAATCAGGTCTCGGGCGGCAGGCTCCCCGCGGTCACTCCCAGTTCCGAAAAGCCTGTTCAGCCAAGCGCTGGCGGACATCAGGCCTTGCGCCCCTAGCCTTAGCGGCGTTCCTTTCCGCCGCAGCGCTGGAATCAATTGGGGCATGACCACCCTCACCCGCCGCCGCGATCCACAATCCCCGAATGAGACGTGGCGCCTCTATTTTGGAGATGTCCAGGCCGGCACGATTGCCAAGCCTACAGAAGGTCCTACCGGCTCGCCCGCCTGGCAATGATTCTGCGGCTTTTATCCGGGCGGCCACCCGGGCGACCAGAAGGTCGGCAGCGCCCGCAGCTATGAACATGCGCGTGACGCGTTCCGAGGCCGCGGAAGTATTGACCCTGACCTTTCACCAGCTGGCGACGAACGCCCTCAAGTACGGCGCCATCTCCGCGCCTGCCGGCGGGCTTCGCGTGTCATGGTCGACGTTCAAGAAGCACGACCGGACCTGGCTCACTTTGAGTTGGATTGAAATGGAAGCGCCATCGCGCGGTCCGACGACCCGACGCGACTTCGGCACCGACCTGCTCGAGGGTCGCATCCCCTACGAACTTAGCGGAACGGGAAAGGTCGTCATCGGCGCTGGCGGCGCCCACTTCCGGCTCGAGTTTCCATCGAAGGATGGCGAAGCGTCCTGGAGACCGATGCGCCAACCCCATCCGTGGTGTTAGGAGGAAGTTTGGACATGACGAATGCGCCTGGCCTGACCAGCCGACGGATCCTCGTGGTCGAGGACGACGACTATATGGCCGGTGACACCGCCGCCGCATTGCGCGGGGCGGGAGCCGCCGTACTCGGGCTCTGCCCGACCGAAGAAGCCACCCGAGATCTCCTGCAGAGACAACACCCACCCACGCTGTGCTAGACATCAATCTCGGCGGGGGTGCGCCTCGCTTCGAGATCGCTCATCTGCTAAAGGCGCGCGGCGTACCATTCGTCTTCCTGAACGGCTACGATCCTGAGGTGATCCCGAGGGACCTTGCAGATGTCGTCCGATTGCAAAAGCCGTTGCCGGTCCGCAAAATCGTCGCTGCCGTTAGCCGGCTTTAGAGCTGCCCCGACAGCGGACCATCACAGCGGCGGGGCAAGGCCAACTTGCTATACTTTGATAGACGGACGTGTGCAGAGGCACCATTGCAAGGAGTAGTCTGAAAATGGTCGTGACGAGAATTGTCGCCAACCTCTCCACTCGTGACCCCATCGCGTTGGCAATGTTCTATCAGCAGGTGTTCGAGCTCGATGTACCACTCGACATGGGCTGGATCACTTTTCTGAGCAACGCCACTAGCCAGAAAATCGAGCTGCACACTGCGTCTGAAGGCGGCGGTGGCACAGAGCTACCCGTCATCTCCATCGGAGTGACCGATCTCGCTGCGACCGAGCGCGCGGTTCGAGAAGCCGGTGCGGACATAGTTTATGGCCCCGTTTCAGAAAGCTGGGGACTTCGTCGGTTCTTCTTTCGCGATCCAGCAGGCAACCTCGTAAACGTTGTCGATAGCTGAAGGCCACCGAAACTCATTTCGGTTTTGGCCCTCGGGGGATTGCGCGTTTCCGCCATGCTGTCGCTTGTGCCCCTTAGCAGACTTGCCCGTTCTCGGGCTCGCGGTTTGTTCCTGTCGAGTGCGCTATGCGCGCCTGACCTCTAGTGTCCTCAACCCGTGTTGGAGGCATTTGATCTATTCTAAGCCACGGAACGGCTGCGCCATTTGTCCATTGACGCCTGGTAGAGACCTGCGCCGGGGCAGCCATGTGTGAGAAGTGCGCCGAGATCGAAAGGAGAGTAGATCGCTATCGGATGATGCAGTCTCAGGTCACCGACAAGCAGGTTCTGACCGGATTGGCCGCTTTGATTGCCGAACTGTTGAAGATGAAAGCTGAGCTCCACCCGGAGCAGGACATCTGACGCGTGGTGTTTGAATGAGTGTGTCCGATGTTATTGCTCAATCTTTCCTCCCATGCCATTCAGCAGGGGTTGCCGAAAACGACGTTTGAGCAAAGCCAACTGGGAACGATGGCGATTCCGCTTGTCACCGCGAGAACGCGGGCGGTGGATGGGGCGGAATACACCAGCACAGAGCCACCTCAGCGCGAAGTTTGCCGGACACCGACAACCTTTCGGGCGCGATTTTTCGATGTGCGCCAGACCGGTCGTGACCGCCGATTTTGCCCCGTTGAAGCATCAAACGAAGTCGGATCTATCGACGCAACCAGAGCAGATGGAACGTCGCGTTCAAACGCCTACCGGTCGTAAGCCACTGCTGCGTCGAACGAAATGCGCCGACAACATCAGCCGCATAGCCGTGTCCGGCTTAGTTCCAGGCGGAGTTGTACGCCAGACCGCTCCCAAACGATATCGACTTTTCCGCCGAGCTGCCCTTCGACTGCAGATTTTATGAGCCTGCTGCCGAAACCGGTCGAGGTCGGCTTGGCAAGCACAGCAGACGAATTGCGCTCGCTCCAAGTCAGAATCAAGAGGTCTCCAGCAATTTCCCAGCCGATGATCACCTTGCCGTCTGCATGACCGAGTGCGCCATACTTGATAGCGTTCGTGGCAAGCTCATGCAGAATGAGCGCCATAGCGGAGGTTGATTTTTCGCCGAGCAGGATTTCCGGTCCGGTCAAGCTCACTTTGCCATGCTGCGCGCCACTCAAATGCGGTGCCAATATCTGTTCAGCAAGATCGAGGAGCAACACCGAATGCGCTGGCATCGAATCCGCTCGGCCGATTCGGACGAGGTCATGTGCCCGCGATAGCGCCTGCAAACGCTCCTGAAGCGCTGTGCCCATTTCAGCTGTCGACTTGGTCGATCGGCCCGTCATGGACACCATTGCGCTGAAAAGCTGGAAGAGGTTCTTCACCCGGTGATTCAGCTCTTCCATCAGCAGTTGGCGCGCCTCCTCGGCCATTTTCAGATCATGCACGTCGGTGCACGTGCCGTACCAGCGGATGATCTCGCCCGCTTCGTTGCGGATGCACTGTGCACGTCCGATCACCCAGCGATATTCGCCCGAGCGGTGCCGCAGCCGATACTCGATGTGATAGGGAGCGCCCGTAGCCAGGCTGTGGCGCCACAGTTTCCAGGCCCGCTCCTGGTCGTCGGGGTGAAACATTCCGTTCCAGGCCTCACCGTCGGTCGAACCTTTGGGCATGCCTGTGTATTCGTACCAACGGTCGTTGTAATAATCATGATAACCGTCGGGCAGCGTCGACCAGATCATCTGGTCGATGGAGTTCACGATGGCTTGGTAACGTTGCTCGCTCTCGCGAAGAGCAGCAACGGCCTGGATCGTGTCCGTTACATCGGTCGCCTGCACGAAGATGCCGTACCGCTCGCCCGCGCCGTCTGTTATCGGCTGATAGACGAAGTCGAGATGCCGTTGCTCGCGAATGCCATTTCGCTCGAGGATGACCGGAATCGCTCGCCCGGCGTAAGGCACTCCGCTCTGGTAGACGGTGTCGAGTAGGTCGATGAAACCTTGCGATGCGACCTCGGGCACGGCCTGATCTACCGATTTGCCGAGGATGTCTTTACGGCCCACCAGCTGCAAGTAAGCGGGGTTTGCGATTTCGAAGACGTGACCTGGCCCGCGCAGAATGGCCGTCGCGCCCGGCGCCTGTTCGAACATAAGAGACAGACGCGCAATTTCCTGCTGGGCAGTACGCCGCGCCAGGACGATTTGAGTCGTTTCGTTCCCTTGATTGAAGATGCCCGCAACCTCGCCATCTTCGCCGCGGATCGGGCTGATACTGTAGTTCCAGTAGGTTTCCTGTAGGCTGCCGCCACGCATCATTGGCAGCATTTCGTCATAGGCGGAAAAGCCTTCACCGGTGGCCACAACGTTCTCGAACTGCGGGCCAACGACGTGCCAGATGTCGGACCAGACCTCCTTTGCCGGACGGCCGAGAGCCCAAGGATGGCGCTCGGCGGGGATGACAGACCACGCGTCATTGTAAAGGAGCCTAAGGTCCGGCCCCCAATATATCGCCGTCGGAAAGCTCGAAGACAGGCAAATGGACAGCGCCGAACGAAGGGATTGCGGCCACGATTCCGGAGGCCCGAGTGGATTAGTCCTCCAGTCGAAAAGGCGGACAAGCTCGCCCATCCGTCCCCCGCCGCTTAGGAATGTTGTCATGTCGTCACGCATTGACTGCCCATTTCAGCCCTCAGCGCACATTTTTATCCAGCATTTCGGCGGACGGGAACCCCTCAAGCATTTCCTTACAGAGCGACTGACGGCTGGGCTGGGCTCCGTCCGGTCCGCGTTATTCGCCGCTCTCCGCGTACAGACTGCGCCAAGGAAGCTTTAGAACTCGGCAAGCAGCTGGCAGAGCGACGCCGACAGACTCTGACCGTCCCGGATCATACCTCTATGATCACAGATGTCTTTACCTCGGACGCGCACTTGACTAAGCACGCTAAAATTCGAAATCCGTTTTATTTCAACCCAAGATAGATTTTCGCGATTCGCCCGCCAGCTTTCTTGGTCTGTCGACCCCACTCGCAATGTAAATTCAGTTGACACCGCCGTCGTCGAATGACGGCGCAAACTGCGGCGCAGGCAGCACTTCGCTGGTGACGTCCTGCACCGCAGTCCAGATTCAATCCGGCGAACGATTAATAGTCCCAGGAGATCGGCACGAACCGAAACACGTTGCCTTCGCGCCCGACGCGCCCGATGGACGGGAACGGCATATGGGTGGCGACCAGTAGCTCGCCCGTCTTCGCCAAGTCCCGCAGCAGCCCCTCGCGAACGCGCGTGGCCTCGTCCGGATCGTGCTCGAAGCCGTTGTGCCATTCCGGGTGCTCGAACGAGACCGGGAAGATGGCGTCGCCGCCGAACATCAGCCGGTCCTTGCCGGAGATGATGCGGACGACGCTGTGCCCGGGCGTGTGACCGCCGGTGCGGGAGACGGTCACGCCCGGCGCCACCTGCTGGTCCTGCTCGAAGGTCCGCAGCTGGCTGCGATACTCCGTCAGGAAGCGCGTGGAGGCACTCCGGGCGATATCGGCGAGTGCCGGCGGCATGCCGGTGCGGGAGAAATCGGGATCCTCCCAGAACTTGGCCTCGGCGGCCGATGCGTGGATCCGCAGGTCCGGGCGCAGCTGCTGCTTCACGCCGTCGACGAGCAGGCCGCCGACGTGATCCATGTGCATATGGGTCAGCACGACGTCGGTGACGGACGCGAGATCGATGCCGGCGGCGTCCAGGCGTCTGATCAGCTGTCCCGCTCGCGGCAGGTTCAGGTCGGGATCTGACCCGAGCCCGGCATCGATCAGGATGGTCTTGCCGCCGCTCCGGACGACGACGGCATTCAGTGCCCAATCGAAGGCGTCGGTCGGAAGGAACATGTCCTTGAACCAGGCGGCTCGCTCCGACGGTGCGGCGTTGTGCCCGAGCATCGTGGTCGGCAGCGGGAGCACCCCGTCGCTGATCACCAGCACGTCGATCTCGCCGACCTTTAGGGCGTAGCGCGACGGCACCAGTTCATCCGGCTTCGATGTGACGAGGTGTGAGGTGTTTTGCAGATCCATGTTGGTCTCCTGTTGCAGGTTATTGAAGCTTGGTTCATCCCTGAAGACGTCCGGCTCATTCGGTGAGGCGGTCAGAGATCCGTGACGCGTTCCGGATCGGCGGAGGCGAGCGCGGCAGCACGTTCGGCAAGCGGCGGGTAGATCCAGACGGTGTTGATCTCCCGCTTGGTCTTCTTCGCCTGGTCACCGACCAGCTCGACCGTCCGATCCCAGCCGCGTGTGAACAGGGCGCCGGCCTCGCCGAGATCGAGGCAGGTGACGTAGGCCTCCTGGTGATAAGGCGTGGTCGGAACGCCGAGCAGTTCGGCGGCGGCGTTGTTCCCGGCAAAGGCGCCCATCCGTGTGGCATGCTGGCACGACATCAGCGCGTAGTTACCGGCATCATCACAGGCGGCGCGCGCGGCGTCGCCCGTCGCGAAGATGCCCGCCGCGCTCGGCACGCGCAGGTCGCGGTCGACAAGCAGCCGGCCGAAACTGTCGCGCTCGGCTGGAATCTGCGCGGTCAGGGGCGCGGCACGCATGCCGGCGGCCCAGATCACGGTTTCGGCTGCGATGTGCTCGCCACCCGACAAGGTCACGCCGGATTGGTCGAGCGACGAAACGCCGACCCCGAGCCGTGTTTCCACACCGATCCGCCTCAGCGCATCCTCAACGACGGGACGCGCGGCTTCGCCCATGTCCGGAGCGATGACCGAATTGCGCTCGACGATGACGACGCGCGGCCGCGCATCCGGTCCGAGAATGGCGCGAAGCCGCGTGGGCATCTCGGTGGCGACCTCGATGCCCGTGAACCCGCCGCCGGCCACGACCACCGTGTCGCGGCCATTTCCCGCCGGCCGCCCGGCCAGTCCGTACAGGTGCCTGTCAAGGGCCACCGCGTCGGGCAGCGAGTCGACGCTAAAACCGTGCTCGGCAAGGCCGGGAATGCTCGGACGAAACAACCGGCTGCCGGTGGCCACGACAAGGCGGTCGTAGCCGAGCCGCGTTCGTTTTCCGCCGGCCGCCGCGATCCCGACTTCGCGTGCCGCAGCGTCGACCGTCTCGGCTGTGCCCTTCACGTAGTCCACTTCGACCGCCTTTAGTAGATTCAACAGCGGCGCCGTCAGCGTTTCAGGGTTTGGTTCGTAGAGCCGCGGACGGACGACCAAGGTGGGTTCCGGGGCAATCAGCGTAATCTCCAGCGCCTCGGGCGAAACGCCGTGGACGCCGCGCAGCCGCGCGGCGGACAATGCTGCGTACATGCCGGCGAAACCGGCACCGATGATGACCAGTCGCATGTTGTGTTTCCTTTGATTGAATTGGATGCAGGGGATCAGCCAGCGATGAACGCCGACAGATCGGCATTCACGATCGCTGCATGGGTGGTGCAGATGCCGTGCGGCAGGCCGTCGTAGATCTTCAGGGAGCTGGTCTTCAGCAATTTCGCCGACAGCGGCGCCGAGTCCGCGACGGGCACGATCTGGTCGTCGCTGCCATGCAGGACGAGGGTCGGCACCGCGATGGCCTTGAGGTCTTCGGTGAAGTCGGTTTCGGAGAAAGCCTTGATGCCGTCGAGATGCGCCTTGGCGCCGCCGCTCATGGCCTGACGCCACCAATTCCAGATCACCGCCTGCGACGCCGTGGCACCGGGGCGGTTGTAGCCAAAGAACGGACCGCTCGCGAAGTCCAGATAGAACTGCGCCCGGCCGGCAGCGAGTTGCCGGCGCAATCCGTCGAGAACGTTGATCGGCAAGCCGCCGGGATTGCTCTCCGTCTTAACCATCAGCGGCGGCACGGCGCTGATCAGCACGAGCTTGGCGACGCGGCCGCGGCCGTAACGCGCGACGTAGCGGACGGCTTCGCCGCCGCCGGTGGAATGTCCGACATGGATCGCATTCCGCAGATCAAGATGATCGACCACGGCGGCAGCATCGGCCGCGTAGTGATCCATATCGTGGCCGTCGCCGACCTGGCTCGAGCGGCCGTGACCGCGGCGATCGTGGGCGATCACGCGAAACCCCTTGCCGACAAAATGCAGCATTTGCGTATCCCAGTCGTCGGAAGAGAGCGGCCAGCCGTGATGGAATACGATGGGCTGGCCCGATTTCGGCCCCCAGTCCTTGTAGAAAATCTTCACGCCGTCTTTGGTCGTCACGAACGCCGCCGGATCCGCCGCCTGCGCAGCGATGGTCGAGCTTCTCGACTCGTCACCGATCGCGGTCGTGGAGCGGACGCTGAGCGAGACGGCCGACATCACCGAGGTCGCGAGGATCTTTCGGCGCGTCGTGTTCGCAATCCGGTTGAGCGGCTTGTTCAAGGGCATTGGTCATCTCCGGTTGATAGGCTTGGACACGATGCGGATCTAACGAACCCTGCGTGCCGGTGCCCCAGCGCGGTTGCGGCGACTAAAGAGCAATTGCTGCTACCGCATCCGCCGGCGCCAATCGGTCGGCGTGTCACCGGTCAGCCGCTTGAATGCTGCGGCAAACGCGGTCTGCGAGGCGTAACCGAGCGCGGCCGCAACCGTGACGACGGACACGTCCGGGTCGCGCAGCATTTGCATCGCCTGCTCGAGCCGGCGCTGGCGGAGCCAGGCATGGGGCGAGAGCCCGGTGCTTTCCTTGAACGCGCGGCAGAAATGGAAGCGCGACAGGCCGGCGTCCGCGGCGAGCGCCGCAAGCGAGACGTCCGCTTCGCTCTCCGAGCGAAGCCGCTCGATGGCGCGCATCAGCACTCTCGGCGCCAGACCGCCGACGATGGGCTGGACTGCCGTCGGCGCGCCGGCGTGTGCGGCCAGCATACGCGTGGCGAGCAGGTCGGTGAGTTGCTGCCTAAACAGCGAGTCGAGGGCCTCGTTGCCTTCCAGGACGTCCGCGGCGCTCAGCAGCAGGCGGGACGTGATCGCGTCGGGATGCGCGGTCCGTTCGAGGAGATCGGCCGGCCTCGTGGTTCCGGCTTCGTCGGCCACGCGCACCAGCGTGCTGTGCGGAAGATAGAGCTGGACGACATCTACCGGCTTGGGGATGTCCCATCGCGAGCTCGCGCCTTCGGGGATGATGATGACGACACCGGGACGAAACGTGCCTGCCGAGACGAACCTTCCCGACCGCCGCTCCATGCGCTGAACCACGCCGTTGTAGGCCATGATGACGTGATGGGTCATCGGCTCGACGACGTCGTGGAGCGGGTCGTGCTTCCAGTGCGTCACGCCGCCGCCGACCGCGTCCAGGGCCATGCGAAACGGCTCGGTGCCGAGCACGCGGGCCATCTCGGCGTCCGCGAGAGGGCGGTCGGCCGACGGGCGAACAGGATCGCGCGGTTCGGGCGCGGCCGCCGTCTCCTCACCGTCAAGATCGTATGGAACAGACTTGGTCATGTTCATCTCGCGGGATGAGCGGTGTAGCGATTGCCGGAGAGCACCGCCGGCCGCGCTGCGTTACTGGCGAAGGGAGGACAGCCAATCTTCGAAGCGGATGGCTCCGAGCCGCGGATGGTCGCCCGGCGTGAGCGATCGGTCGTCCAGCTCCGCACCGAAATAGCGGGCGTGGATATCGGCGACGACCTTGCGCGGGTCGTTGATGGCGGCGAGGTATCGGCGGCCGAAATCGTCGAGGCTGAGCTGCTCCGGGCCAGCCAGTTCGACTATGCCGTTGATCGGCGCGGCCAGCGCCACGTCGGCGAGTGCGGCAGCGACATCGTCCGCGGCGACCGGCTGAAACAGCGCCGGCGACAGCCGGGCGACTCCTCCGTTCGTGGAGGTCTCGACGATGTGACCGGCAAACTCGAAAAACTGGGTGGCCCGGAGAATGCTGTAGGAACGACCTGAACTGCGGATCAGATGCTCCTGAGCGAGCTTGCCGCGGAAATAGCCGCAATTCTTAAGGCGATCGGTCCCGACGACGGACAGCGCGACATAGTGCTGCACGCCCGCGGTAGCCTTGGCCGCAAGCACGTTGCGGGTGGACCTCGTGAAGAATTCCAGAACCGCATCGTCCTCGAACGACGGTGAATTGGCGACATCGACGACAACGTCCGCGCCTGACAGCGCAAGGTCGAGCCCCTCACCGGTGACGGCGTCGACGCCCGTGCGGGGGGAGGCCGGGACGACCACGTGACCCTTGCGGCGCAGCAGGCTCACAAGTTTTGTCCCAATCAGGCCGGCTCCCCCAATGACAACGATCTTCATGCTGATTTTCCTCGACTTTCCCGGCCGGAGACGACCTGGCCACGACGGCGAGGATGGGCGAGGCCGAGCAGGAAAGCCTTGCAGACGGCTTGAATTACCCTTCAATTCTCATTGGATTGTCGTCCAAGCGGAGCGGCTTTGCTTTTCCTATTCGAAGATTTTTGCCTGGATGCTGAGCGGCGCGAGCTGACCCGTGGCTCGCAGCTCGTCGCGGTCGGGCCGAAAGTTTTCGACCTTCTGCTCTACCTGGTTCGCAACCGGGATCAGGTCGTGACGCGTGACGATCTGTTGGCCGCCGTCTGGGACGGTCGCATCGTCTCCGAATCGACGCTGACGAGTCACGTCAACGCGGTGCGCCGGGCGGTCGGCGATAGCGGCAAGGAGCAGCGCCTGATCCGGACGATTTCGCGCAAAGGACTGCGCTTTATCGGCGAGGTCCGGCAGGATGAGGTGGGCGCCAGCGCCGCAGACGCCGCCCGATCGCATTCTTCGGCGGTCGACCAGCAGCCGACGCTGTCACTCCCGGATGCTCCCTCCGTCGCGGTGCTGCCGTTTCGCAACCTCAGCGGCGATCCCGGGCAGGAGTATTTTGCCGACGGCATCGTCGAAGACATCATCACCGCATTGTCGCGGATCGGCTGGCTGTTCGTGATCGCCCGCAATTCGAGCTTCACCTACAAGGGCCGCACCGTGAACGAGCAGCAGGTCGGCCGCGAGCTCGGCGTGCGCTACGTCGTCGAAGGCAGCGTGCGGCGATCCGCCAACCGGGTGCGCATCACCGGGCAACTCGTAGACGCGACGACCGGCACTCATGTGTGGGCGGACAAATTCGAAGAGACGATCGGCGATCTGTTCGAGCTTCAGGACCAAATCGCAACCAGCATCGTCGGGGTGATCGCCTCGCAACTCGAACGCGCGGAAATCGAACGCGCCCGGCGAAAGCCGACCGGGAATCTGAGCGCATATGATCATTATCTGCGCGCCATGCCGCATCTGTATCGCGGGACGCGAGAGGCTATCGACGAAGCTTTGCCGCTGTTTGAGAAGGCGCTTTCGCTCGATCCCGACTTTGCCTCGGCGCACGCGATGGCGGCGTGGTGCTATTGCCTGCGCAAGATCAACGGCTGGATGACCGACCAGTCGCGGGAGTACGCTGAAGGCATTCGGCTGGCTCGCTCGGCGATCGAATTGGGCAGGGATGATGCCGTCGCGCTCACCCGCGCGGGGCATACGCTGGCCCATCTGGCTGGCGATCTGGAAGGCGCGGTTGCATTGCTCGACAGGGCCCTGCTGCTCAACCCCAATCTGGCGGCGGCCTGGTTCCTGGGTGGCTTCCTGCGGGTCTTGTGCGGTAATTCCGAGAGCGCCGTCGAATTCTTCTCGCGCGCGATGCGGTTCAGCCCGCTCGATCCGGAGATGTTCCGGATGCAGGCCGGCATGGCAATGGCACATCTGTTCGCGGAGCGGTTCGACCTGGCTGTGGATTGGGCCGAGCGGTCGTTCCGGCAGATGCCGAGTTCGGGGTTCGTCGTGCTCATTATCATCACGTCGCATGCGCTTACCGGGCGGATGCCGCGGGCAAAAGACGCAGCCGCTCATCTGCTCAAGCTGCATCCCACGTTTCGGATCTCCAAGCTGGAGGATTGGATACCGATCCAGCGGCCTGAACATCGGGCTACGTTCAAGAAGGGGCTGCGGCTAACGGGCCTGCCGGACTGAGCGCACTTTTGCGACGCGTGGATCGAACGCTGCGGTCCGCTTCTGACCCATTTGAGACATCAAGCCGACTTGCTTTCCTCGGAAGTTTCGTCAATATCGGCTGCATGACTGTCGTCGTGATCACGTTCGCGAACTTGTGGTGGCGCTCCACTTAGGAGCGGCACGGCTTTGTCATTCACCCAACCGTCGCCGCCGTTCATCGGCTTGCGAGGTTGCTTGCATCAACAGTCCGATTGAATGGCGGTTCTTATCTGGAGAACCGCGATGCAACATTCGTCAACCACCCTTCCTGTTATCTTGACCGGCGACAGAACCACTGGCCCGTTGCACCTGGGGCACTACGTCGGTTCGTTGAAGAACCGCGTCACCCTACAGACGACGCACCAGCAGTACCTGCTGCTGGCGGATGCCCAGGCACTCACGGACAACGCGCACAACCCTGGTCGGGTGCGTGACAATGTCCTTGAGATCGCGACAGATTACCTGGCTGTTGGGATCGACCCGAACCTGACCACGATCTGTCTTCAATCGCATCTCCCGGCGCTTGCCGATTTGACCCTGCTGTACATGAACTTTGTCACGGTGGCGCGGCTTGAGCGCAACCCGACCATCAAGGACGAAATCCAGGCGCGAGGTTTTGGCAGGGATATTCCAGCAGGCTTTCTCTGCTATCCCGTCGCCCAGGCCGCTGACATCACCGGTTTCAAAGCGACAATTGTCCCGGTTGGGGAAGATCAAGCTCCTTTGATCGAGCAAACCAATGAAGTCGTTCGCCGCATCAATCGCCAAGCTGGCTTTGAAGTGTTGCCCGAATCCCGCGCCCTCATTCCTCCCGTCGGACGACTTCCGGGCATCGACGGCAAAGCCAAAATGAGCAAGTCGCGGGGCAATGCTATTCAGCTATCAGCCACGGCCGATGAAATACGTAAGGCTGTCCGGCGTATGTTCACTGATCCAAGCCATGTAAAGGCATCCGACCCAGGTCGCATCGAAGGCAACGTGGTTTTCACGTACCTGGATGCGTTCGACGGAGATCACACTACGGTTGAGGATTTGAAGGCACGCTATATTCGTGGCGGCTTGGGCGACAGCATTGTGAAGAAACGTTTGGATGACGTGCTGCAGGCACTTCTCGCGCCAATCCGAGACCGTCGCCGCGCACTCGCCCGTGATCCCGGCTATGTGCTGCAAGTCGTCAAGCGCGGCACTGCGCGAGCGCGTGAGATCACAGATGCGACTTTGCGCGATGTTCGCGCCGCGCTTGGTCTATTCACCCTGAATTAATCGGATTGCGGTCAAGCCAGGGTATGTCCGGATTTGGCCCACCTCGGACGTTCCGGTCATCGCTTCCAACGTCTGCTCTCTGAGTTCAACCGGAAGTAGGCCGTCAGACACCCGATAGGCCGCTTTTGACCCATTGCGGACTCCATGGGCCTGGCGATATTATCTATGACCGTAGTGGGGGGGGGCGTGTGTTCGTTTGATCTTTTACATCTGGCTTGGGGTCTGGTTTGCACTGCTGATAGTAGCCAGCATCCTGCAATCCAAAATGCTCAAATGCCACATTCCAGGTAGGCCACTGCCTCGCGTTGGATGGAGGCGTGGATTTACCATTTTAACCGACCCAGATAGCTTCACTCGGATGGGAGAGTCTTATCGCCTCTGGACCATTAGGCTCGAAGTCACGGCGATGCTTTGGGCCTTTCCTGGCGTCATAATAGCCATCACACTCAATGATCGGTGACTCAAGTAACCGTTCGAATAACCTCGCCTGTTAGCCCAGAATTGCCGTCTCTGACTTTTGAGAATTACTGGCTGACTCGTTTCAACGCCGCCGGAAGAGGCGCGCTCTGAACTCGGAATAGGTAAGAGAAGCTTTCGGCCCAGTTTGGCGTTCGTACGACCTGTGTCGCCCGAAAAACGGCCGTTGTGCTATTTAGCACGGTGATTTCGCGAAATGCTCCGAACGTCTCGGCATTTGCCTCGAAACGCTTCGGTGTCCCATCGATGTCTTTCCTCGTGACTTGCCACGACGCCCCCCTGATTGCGGCTTTCATGTCGTTCGCCGCCTGTTCGAGCGCGTGCGGCGAAATCTCCGGTGCGAGGTTCGTGACGACCCTATCCAAGCGAACCCAGCCAAATTCCTCATGCTCGACCTTATCGCGAGAGACGCGAAGTTCGCCTAAGGAGATGCCCAACGTTCCTGACGGCCGTACTTCCAAGCCGATGACCACGTCCTTTCCGTCGCTCGCGCGGCCGACGAAGAGACAACTCGTCTCGGGCTCGCTTTTGGAATATCGCCAGCACGGCTGATCGCCTTTTCCTCGAATATCGGTTAGCGCGAATGATGCCTCGGTCTTCGCCAGAAGGTCTGCGTAGAAGCTTTGCTGGCCTGGCTTAAATGCACCCATGTGATCGCCTAGTTTCGAGCTTCTCTTATCTCGACGGTAGCACTGGTGGTCGGCGGCCGCCAACGATCAACAGATACGGAAGCGTCTCCGATCTCTTGGCATGAGTCGGGTTGTTACCGAAGTTCCGCTTCTGGCCCATGTCGGACCTTCGGCTTTGACTAAGTAGCGTCCGCTTTTGGACCTTGACCGGTCGCAGCAGCGCCACGCTAAAGCACGGTGGATCGTGGCCCCGCCCGGACGATCCGAGCGGGGCGCAGTCGTCTCACTCCGCCGTCTTGCGCGGCCGCGACCAGAGGAGCGTGTAGCCTTCGCCGCCCTCGTCGTCGAACAGGTTGGCGTAGATCGGGGCGTTGAACGAGGGGTCGTCGAGCTTGAGCGAGAGATAGTCGCGTCCCTCTTCGGAGCGTCGCGCCCAGGCGGCTCCGATCTCCACTCGTCCGGCGTAGACGCGGTGGCTGGGCGCGTTCTCGCTGAAGCGGTTGGCTTCGGGGACGATGCGTACGCCCTTGGCCTTGAGGCTCAGGGTGATGATCTCGCCCTGGAAATCGTCGCCGACCTTCTTGAARGAACCGATGGAAGCCATGTTGTCTCTCCTTGGCTGGTTCGGGCCGCGACCACCGCGGCCTCGATGGCGYATCTCGGGCGAACGGCGATCGACGGCGCACCCGAAGGGCCGGAGCGGCAGCGGAGGACGACGCCGGACGACTTTCTTGTCCCGCGAGGAATGGGCGGCTTCGCCCAGGGGAAGAAAGTTGGCCGGCGGCGTTGCGCTCAGGCGATCGAGGCGCAGCCGGTCTTCGGCCAGATCAAGCCATCACGAGGCAAGGTGCGTCGCCGTCCCGATCAGCTTCCAGGAGAGACATGGTGAGCCGCGACCGCACAAGACGGCGGACAAGCCAGGCGTATGATCAGAAACCGCCGACAAGAAAAGCGCGTGACGGTCTCAATCCCGTAACAGCGAACCTGCCGTGAGCCGGTCAGCCAATGCTTTGCGCCGGTAAGATCGTTCTGCGGTGGGTCGCAAGCTCCAGTTCGGAGTGGCCCGCCTTCGCTCAGCTGAGCACATTCGTACTTGCGTACAACGTCGTCGACCGTTCGAGGCCCAGGCGGCTAGTCTGCCCAGGCCAGGTTCACAGCCGCGAAGAGTGGAGCGACCGATCGCCGCCCGCCTCGGACCGCAACGGGCGGGGCAGATCGTGATTGAGCAACTCGTGCAGAGCGCATCCGCCCGACAGGAACGCACCCAACCAACCGATGATCTCACGCAAGAGCGGAGATGGCCCAGCAAGGAAGGCAACACCTAGTGCCGTGTGACGGCCGGCCATTGCTGCCGGCACGAGAAAGGCAGCTGCTACGGAGGCGCGGATCAGCGGGGATCGTGAGGTTACGAACAGAACCCGGCCGATGGCCAGGGTGAGAGCCGCCGCGGTGAGGCCGACCAAAAATGCCCCGCCGATTCCGACACCGGCATTCAGGACCGCCATGCCGGTGCTGATCGCGGCAAAGAACGGAAGAGCGTGAACGGCGAGCTTAAACAGCGCGCGGCACAGTAGTCCGACGCTGACCAGTCCAAGGATGAGAGCAATCGCGGGCATGGCGGTGGCCTCCGTGCAAAGCTATGACGGGATGCGCCTTCCACCACCACCGCGGCGCGATCCGAACAATATGCATCCCGATTTGGACAAAGTTGCGGAGAGTCACGCCGACGCTCAAGCGGCGTCCGACGCGTTGTGAGATCGACAAAGCGTTGAGGAGTTGACGGCGCTCACGCGCCGCCTTTCCCAAAGGTCCAGACGGGAATGCCGAGACGACGGGCCTTATCGGCGAGGTTGCCCTGGATCCCCGAGCCGGGGAAGACCATTACGCCGATCGGAAGCGTCTCCAGCATGGCGTCGTTGCGCTTGAACGGTGCTGCCTTGTTGTGCCTCGTCCAGTCGGGCTTGAAGGCGATCTGCGGCACCTTCCGGTTCGCGGCCCATTTGGAGGCGATCAATTCGGCGCCTTTTGGCGAGCCGCCATGCAAGAGGACCATGTCGGGGTGCTTGGCGTGGACCTTGTCGAGCCGGTCCCACACGAGCGCGACGTCGTTGAAGTCCGGTCCGCCGGTGAGTGCGATCTTCGGACCCGGCGGCAGCATGACCTCGGTCTCGGCGCGTCGCTTCGCGGCGAAGAAGTCGCGGGAGTCGATCATGGCAGCCGTCAGCGTGCGGTGGTTGACCTGCGAGCCCGATCGCGGGCGCCACGGCGATCGCGTATGCAGTTCGAAGGCCTCAGCGGCGAGGTCGCGGAACAGCTCCATGGCGTTGCGGCGCTCGACCAGCGACAGCCCTTCCGACGTCAGCCGCTCAAGCTCGACAGAGCGGACCTCCGAGCCGTTCTGCTCACGTTGGCTCGATCGCTGCGCCTGCTCGTTGTCGTCGAGCTCGCGCTCGATGCGTATCGTCGCACGGTGAAACAGGTTGACCGTCGACCACAAGAGATCCTTGAGCTCGGGCTCGAGACGTGTGTCGGAGAGCGTCGCCACCAGGGCGTCGAAGATGTCGGCAACCGCGCCGGCGATGGCCCTGCCCTCCGGCAGCGGACGCGGATCCGGCTCGTCGTCGAAGGGCCGGTAGCCATACAGTTGGAGTTCGGCCAAAGCGTCGTCGGTCGTCGAGCGGGTGTCGTGCGGCTCACGCATTTCGTCGTGGTGGTCGGACATGGGGATCTCGTCTGTGATCTCTGACCGCGCCGATCGCGGCCTTCCATAGCGATCTCCAAGACGGCGGGCGGACCGGACCAGAACCCGCTGATCCCTTCGAGCAGCGGGCCGGAGCGACAGCGGAGGATGGCGGTGCGCGGCTATTTTGTTTCGCGATGCAAAGGCCCGCACGCGGGCCGGCGGAAAATAGGCGCGAACCGCCATTGCCGGACCGGACCGTCTGCCGTCCGATCGCCTCTGATGAAGGCCCCGGCGCGGCTCTCGGAGGCTCAGATGAGATCCTCTCGCCCACCCACGAGTTGCGATCGCAGAGCAGCCCCCGACGTGGGACCGACGTTCAGGCCGAGATCACGTCCAGGAAGCGCGCGTCGTCCCCCGGCAACAGCTGATGGCGCAGCATGTCCCGGAGCTGGGCTTTCCCGAATGCGCGCAGATCTTCGTTGAAATCCCCAAGGCGCGGGCACAAGGCGATCGCCTCGATGCCGGCGTCCAGCGCTCTTACCGTCAACGCCTTTGCCGCATTGATCCCGGCAGCGTCAGCGTCGACTGCGACATAGAGCCGGCGCAGCGTGACCGGCCACAGCAGCGTGGCGAGATGGTTGGCGGAGAGCGCTGCGGCAACCGGCAGGGATGGCAGCACCGTCCGCAATGACAGCATGGTCTCGATGCCCTCGCCGGCCGCCATGACGTCATCAGTAATCCCGAAACGAGCGGCGTGTCCAAGCAGGTCGCCCATCGCCCGCCGCGGCGTATCGATCGGGGCCTTACCTAGCCTGCGATCGTCGAAGCCCTCAGGATCGAGCCAGGTGCGATGGACGCCGGTAATGCGGCCCGTCAGGTCCGTAACGGCGGAAATCAGAGCTGGCCATGTCTCGACGTCAGCGGCGCCGTCCGGCCGATAGAAGCAGCGAGGATGGAAGCGCAGCGCGTCAGTGCTGACGCTCAAATCGATCCCGCGATGAGCAAGATAGGCCTCGCCGAGCGTACCAGGCAGCGGTTGCGCCATCCCAAACAGCCGGCGAGCCGCTCTGGTGGAGTTGCGGGGACGCCGGGCTGCCTCAGCATCGATCGCCGGTTCACGTTGCCAGTCCGGCAGCTTCAGGAACCGCCGCGCCTCATTGGCAATCTCACGAAAGCTGCGAAAGCCGCACGTCGTTCCGATGACGTCCAGCAGATCGCCGTGCTCGCCGGTCGCAGCATCCGTCCATTTGCCGGGCGGTCCCTTCGAGGACGCATGTAGCCGCACGAACAGCGAGCGGCCGGGCGTGTTGTTGACATCACCGACCAGCCAATAGCGTCCCTCACGTCGGCCGTTGGATAGGTAATGTCGGCACACCGCCTCGGCCTCACGCGCGAGGCGGCGCGCCAGCTCGGACGCGTCCTCTGCCATCACGGTCGCTCCCGCCCACGAACGTCAGCGATCGGAAAACGCTCCAGGACCTTGGCGAGGATCGTTGGGCCACTTGCATCGGTCGGCACGAACATCCGCAGCTTCCACGAGATGATCTCGCCCAACAGTCCGTAGGCCCTGAGACAATCCCTCAAGCTGTCAGAGAAGCCCGACAGCTCGATCCGATTGACACCCATGACGCGCGCTCTGCGCAGCTGGAGCCCCTCTTGAAGGTCGAGGACGCAGCCTTCATGCAGCAGAGCCGTGAACGCGTGCTCGGGAGCGAGCGCCGGCGCCTCAGTCGACACTGCTGTGAACCAACCGAGCGGCACCTTACGACCGATGATGCGCTCGCCTGCGTCAGTCTGTAGCCGGTAGACCCGTGTGGACTCCTGAGGCAGCCGCTTCCAGATCGGCAGCAGCAGGCCGGTGACCAGGTAGATCGTGGTGGTCGCAAACTCCGGAATGGACGCGAGCTCCGCGCTCCAGGCGGCCTTGAACTGCTCACGGTCCGTCTCGCCCCAATCATGCTCGACCAGCTTGGCGAGCGGCAGAGTGCGACGTCCCATCGGTCCGATCAGATGGACGCGCGGTTCGATCTCGCCGTCGTCAAGCAGCCAGCTGGGCGCCGGCACCTGGATCGCCGCGCGCCCAGAGCGAGTATTGCGCAGCGGAACGGCTCGCCGCTGCAGCAGCCGCTCCAAGGCCTCGTTCAGCGGCATTGGCCGGTTGCGATCGCGCTGGACGATGGTGACGAGATGAGTTTCGGCGCTAGTGGCGGGATGGGTGTAGATCGTGCGCCGCTCCTTGACGACGAAGCTTTCGGCGCGGAGCGTCTCCAAGCCTGCATCGTAAGTCCCGGACGCGATCGCGCCCTCGATCCGCGCCGCGAGCAACTGCTCGAACACCGTGAACAGGATGTTCTGCAGCTCGATCGTCAGCGCGAGCAGCCGGTTCAGGAACGTCGTGATCGGGGGCAGCTCGTCGCGTAGACCGTTCTCATCGGTCAGCTTCAATCCCGTGGCCTGCTCGAACCGCTGCAGCGAGCAGCTGCCGACCTGGCCGCGAGCCAGGAGGCCGTAGAGCTGACGCAGCGCATCGCGCGCGTGCGGGCTTTCGAGATTATCCTCGGGACGGAACAGCTCCTGCCCACCGGTCTGGCGCTGACCACGGGTGATCGCGCCCAAGGTGTCGAGCCGGCGCGCGATCGTGGAGAGAAAGCGCTTCTCGGCCTTCACATCCGTTGCGATCGGGCGAAACAGCGGCGGCTGGGCCTGGTTGGTGCGGTTGGTCCGCCCAAGCCCCTGGATCGCGGCATCCGCCTTCCAGCCCGGCTCCAACAGATAGTGCACCCGCAGCCGCTTGTTCTTGGCCGAGAGCTCGGCGTGGTAGCTGCGCCCTGTGCCGCCAGCATCCGAGAACACCAGGATGCGCTTCTGGTCATCCATGAAGGCTGCGGCCTCGGCAAGGTTGGCGGAGGCCGTTCTGGTCTCAACCGCCATCCGATCGCGGATGCGGATGATCCGTCGCGACCGGCCAGTGACCTCGGCGACCTCGTCGGTGCCGAAGCGCTGAACGATCTGATCGAGTGCGCCGGGCACCGGAGCCAGCGAGGCGAGATGCTCGATCATCTGGTCGCGGCGCGCGACCGCCTCGCGGCTCTCGACCGGCTGGCCGTCGCGATAGACCGGCCGCGACAACAAATTGCCCTCGCCGTCCGTGAACGGCTCGTAGAGCTGAACCGGGAAGGAATGGGCGAGGTAGTCCAGAACATATTCGCGGGGCGTGATGTCGACCTGGACGTCGCCCCAGTCCTCGGTCGGGATCTCGGCAAGGCGGCGCTCCATCAGGGCTTCGCCGGTCGAGACGATCTGGATGACTGCGGCATGGCCGGCTTCGAGATCACGCTTGATCGCGTTGATCAGCGTCGGCGTCTTCATCGAGGTCAGGAGATGCCCGAAGAAACGCTGCTTGGCGGATTCACAGGCCGAGCGCGCTGCGGATTTGGCTTGCGCGTTCAGCGTGCCCGTTGCGCCGGTGATGTTGGCCGCGCGCATCGCAGCCTCGAGATTGTTGTGAATGACCGCGAAGGCCTCGGCATAGGCGTCGTAGATCCTGACCTGCTCGTCCGTCAGCCGGTGCTCGAGCAGCTCGTATTCGATACCCTCGAAGGACAGCGACCGTGCGGCATAGAGCCCGAGCGCCTTGAGATCCCTGGCCATCACCTCCATGGCTGCGACCCCGCCCTCCTCGATCGCCGCCACGAAATCCGCACGGGTCGCAAACGGGAAGTCCGCGCCGCCCCACAGTCCAAGCCGCTGGGCATAAGCCAGATTATGGACGGTGGTCGCGCCTGTTGCCGAGACGTAGACGATGCGGGCATTGGGCAGCGCGTGCTGCAGTCTCAATCCGGCGCGCCCCTGCTGTGAAGCCGCCTGCTCGCCCCGATCGCCCTTATTGCCTGCGGCGTTCTGCATCGCATGACTCTCGTCGAAGATGATCACGCCGTCGAAGTCGCGCCCCACCCAGTCGACGATCTGGCGGACGCGGGAAAGCTTCTCGGCCTTCTCGTCGGTCCGTAGCGTGGCATAGGTCGTAAAAAGGATGGCTTCATCCAGCCGGATCGGCGTGCCCTGGCGGAAGCGCGACAGCGGCGTGACCAGCAACCGCTCCATGCCGAGCGCCGCCCAGTCGCGCTGGGCGTCCTCGATCAGCTTGTCGGACTTGCTGACCCAGATCGCCCGGCGCCGGCCCTTCAGCCAATTATCGAGCAGAATGCCCGCAACCTGGCGGCCTTTCCCCGCGCCCGTGCCGTCGCCGAGGAACCAGCCGCGCCGGAAGCGTACCTCGCCCTCGGCATCCTCGCTGACCGCACGAACCTGGTCGAAAGTCTCGTCGACAGTCCAGACACCAGCCAGAAAGCCAGCATGCGCCTCGCCGGCATAGATGATGCTTTCGAGCTGCGCGTCAGACAGGACGCCATCGGCCATGAGCGCAGGCAGCAGATGCGGCCGATAAGACGGCTTGGGTGGCGCGACGGAGGCCATAGCTGCGGATTGCACGAGCTTCGTCGGATGCGGCTGCGCGCCGGGGATTCGGATCGACTGCAGCTGATACGCCTCGTACAGCGCGTCAGTCAGGCGGGGTCCCTCCGCGGGCACATCATTTACCAGCTCGTAAGCGAGCTCACAGCCCGCAGGCTCGAACGACATGGGCGATGGAGAGGAGCAGGGAGAGGCCAATACGCGCCGGTCTCTGGGACGCCGATCGGCACTTGCATCCACATGCGCAACAAAGCGGCCCGACATGGGCAGCTGCGGCGGCACGAGCGCCGTGATCCAACCAAACAAGGTCCTCACGTCGGGCGCCATCCCGGCCGACTGCGGAAAGACACGAGGATCCGGCGCCGGCTGCTTGTCGATCACGAGCAGCCGTGTGGTCGTCGTCGTCCCCTGCCGCGCATAGACGTCGCCATCGATCGCAGCAGAGAACACGAGGCGGCCTCGCTCCTGCAGACATACGAAGGCGTCCGTCCAGGTCGGATTGTCCGGCGCAAAACCGGCGGACGTGATTGCAACCAGCCGTCCTCCATCTCCGAGCCTTGCGAGCGCCGAAGAAACATGGCGCAACGTCGTATCGGCCAGAGGGCGATCCACATTCGCGGTCGCCGAGAACGGCGAGTTCATCAAGACGACGCTTGGAACGCAGGCGGCATCGAGATGATCATCGATCTGCGCGGCATCGAAACGCGTCACGTTCAGGGCCGGGAACACCAGATCGAGCAAGGCGGCGCGGCTTGCAGCGAGCTCATTGAGCAGGAGCGAGCCGCCGGCGAGCTCCGCGAAGACAGCCAGGCTCCCCGTCCCCGCTGAGGGTTCGAGCACGCGATCCGCCGATGTCACTTGCGCCGCCGCGGCCACGGCGAGCGCCAGCGGCAACGGCGTCGAGAACTGCTGAAAACTCTGGCTCTCCAGTGAGCGCCTGGTATGGCTCGGCAGAAGGGCTGCAATCTTTGCGACCATCGGCAGCATAGCTGAGGGCAAGCCATGGCTCACCTTGATCATCGCCGGACCGTACTTGGCCAGGAACAGAACAGCGGCGACCTCGCAGGCCTCGTACGCCGTCTTCCAATCCCAGCTTCCGTCGGCGTCACTGGCGCCAAATGCGGTCTGCATAGTCAGGCGCAGGCACCTTGCATCGATGCGCTCGCCGCGGGCGAGGATTGGTAGCAGCAACTCAGCTGCACGAAGGACGGCCTTGCCGCGCGCAAGGAGCGCGAAGGATGCCGTAGGGCAGCTCGTCTCGGTGATCATGTCGAGGAACCTCGGAGGAGAGCGGGATGCGGAAGAGCGCCGCCGAATGCTCTCTCTGCCCCAGCGGCCTCACCCGCCCTGCTCCGCCTCTCTCACTCTCGACCCGCTCGAGGAGACGGTGACCTCAATGAAAAAAGCCCGGCCTAGCTGGCCGGGCTTCCATCGACGATTTCTCCGGGCCCGAGGCGATCCTTCCCAGGCGAGGGTCATTCCGCGGCAACGATCTCCTCGACTTCGTCTGCGCCTTCCGTTGCCTCCTCATCCTCGCTGAGGAATGCCGGCAGGCTGTCGGCATCGGCACCTTCGACCTCAGGCGTCAGGTCCGCCTCGGTGCCACGCAGCGGCTCCGGCAGCCAGCGGCTGCCTTCGAGCAGCCGTTCGGCTTCGCTTGCCATGTCCGGCTTCTTCAGATGCGCGATGAGCTGAACCGAAGCCTCGCCCTTCGCTTCGCGCACCGTCTGCAATATGCGGTGCTTGGTGACGCGCCCGAGGTAATTGTCCACGGTGGGCTTCCAGCCGGCGCTGACCATATCGAGCCCGACGGCGCGCGACAGCCGCTCAGCCTGGTCGAGGCGGCCGCGAACGCCGTGGGCTGACAGGCGGCCTTGGTGCACCCGGTTGGCTGGCTCGAAGATCGCGTTCACCGCCTGCGACGCACAATGGGCGAAGAGCGCGGCCTGGGCTGACCTGTCCATCGCCGTCAACGCTGCCCAGAGGTCCTTGTCGCTGGCAGGCAGTTTCGCCTTCCAGTATGCGTGACGGGCGGCGATCGCCTTTGCCGGAGCGCTGTCCTGCAAGCCCGGCGGCTGCGCCGGGAAGCTCGGCGTACGCAGCGAGATATCCAGGCAATTGAGCGTCGAACCGAACGGATAGAATGTCGCCAGCACAAAGCTGTGCAACACCGCCTGAAACGCGATCGAAGGCTCCTGGCCTAGCGCATCGCGAAGGGCGAGCGTGCGATAGGCTGAGAGCTCGCTGACCAACCGGTCGGGCAAGGGGCGCTCGACATCCTCCCCGTCCTCATCCGGCCCATCCTGCTCGCCGTTACCGATGACGATGGTCGGCGCCGATCCCCTGCCCGCTACGTCAGGAACGCCGGTCCCGTGATCGTAGTCGTCACCAGCTTCGACATTCGGCTCTTCGCTGGTCGCCTCGACCTCATCCTCTGGACGGACGAAGCCACGGGCGACACGGAGRCTGCCCTCGGAGTCGATGCTGACGAACGCGCCGGCCCGCGCCATCTCGGCGGCATCGTAGATCATCGGCCGATCGTCGAACGACTGCAGCGCCGCCTCGATCTCACCGAGACGCCGATCGACGCCCTCGGGCAACTCGTCGGCCTGGCCATAGTCAGCCTCGAGCTTGGCCTGCTCGGTTCGCAGCGCTTCAACAACTGCCTGCTCGTCAGCGGTGAGTTCGGCGGGCTCTCCGTGCAGCTCGCGAAAGCCATGCGTATGTCCGAACGGGAAATCGACGGCGGCCGCGATCCATTTCCAGCCCTCCGCGCCAATCCGCTCAGCTTGCGTCTTGAGCTTTTCCGCGACGAGCCGGTCGAGCAGCGCGACATCCTGCAGCCAGCCGCCATCGTCGGCCTAGAACAGATCCCGCAGCACGGCCCCGCCCGCCGCCTCGTAGGCGTCGACCCCGACGAATTGAACCCTTCGGTCGAACACCCGCACCGTCTGCTCAATGAGCTGCCGGCGGATCTGGTAGGGCGTATCCCCACCGGAGCGGCTGACCTTCTCCCAGACCTCCTGTTGGCGTGCATGATCCGTCGTCACCGAAAACGCCATCAGCTGCTCGAGCGTCATGCCTTCGGCCGCATATACATCGAGCAGCACGGGCGAGACCGCGGCCAGACGTAGCCGCTGCTTGACGACCGCAACCGTCACAAAATGCCGCGCCGCGATCTCCTCCTCCCCGAGACCGCTATCGCGCAGCGATTGGAACGCACGGAATTGATCCAGGGGATGCATGTTTTAGATTATGCGTCAAGTGTCCTGTTAGCTGGATGACTCTGATTCTGTGGCCTTTCTGGCTGCATCCTGCATTTTGGGTGTATTTTTGGCTTTGAATCGCAGCCGGTGGGAGTCAATCCCGATGTCTTTCTCGACGGAAGCGATAGTCGCGCTTTGATGCGCGTAGTGCTTTGGCGATAGCCTTGTTGATGTCGTCGAGATTGCAGGACTCCGGGTGGAACTTGCGGCCAGCCCATCGATGCATGGCTTCGTGTTCTTCATGATCGGGGTCGAGCCAGGCTTCGAGGAAGTTGGCATAGCCTGAAGGCCCACCAGAGTCTTCGGGAGGACCTGAACGTTTGGCGGCGACGCAGCGCGGATATTTGGTCCCCTCCTCGCGCGCGACGCGCTCCAGCCGCAGCCGATGACGCCAATTGTCGCCAAAGTCGTATTCGTAAAGGATCGTAAGAGGGCTCTCGTCGGGATCGTAGGGAAAGTGAAGGTCGATCATCCTGACCTCGGTCGCCTCGAAGATCCGGCTGTCGGACAGGCCGTCCTCATTGAACTCCGGGGCCCCGTAGATGAGACCGCCGATATTGAACTGATGCAAATGGCTGTCGGTCCAGCCGAAGGCGGCTTGCAGCACCTCGTGGAGTTGGGCGAGGTTGAGAGTGATTGGCAGCTCGAGAGTGCGGCTGATCCTGGGCTCGATGTCGAGGATATGAACCTCGGCGCGCACAATGAAGCTGTCTGGATCGAAGGGGTCAAGCATGCCGCAGATCATGCCGCGCATGATTGTCGCAGGCAATGGATGGGGCGACAAATATCCTTCGGCGAGCGCGGCGACACGAAGCGGCAACGTAGACAACGTCAGGATTTCGGCCCGCGAGCGAGCGGCACTGGCTTCGCAGCGCGATCGCGCTCGGCGATCAGGCGGGCGTTATGACGCTTCTGCCGCTCAACCTCCGTTTCGGCTTCGAGGATGCGCTTCAGCAGTGCGGCATTTTCCGTCACCATGCGCCGCTCTTCGATCTGCAAGACCTGGATCAGAGTGCGCTGCTGGGCGAGTTTGTCTTCCCAGGCCGCCAACTTTTCGGGGACGATCTTGCGATCGCTGGCGCGACGCAACTCATCGATCATCGAGCGATGGTTGGTGTAGATGGCGTTACGACCGACACGCGCCTCGCGTGCAAGCGTCGCGACGGTCAGCCGGTAGGATCGCTTTTGCAGGTCCGTGTGTGTGGGCAGACCCTTCACCAGCCGTTCCAGAGCATCGCGCAGCTTGCAGTGGGTGTTGCGCAGGCGTTTTTCGGCAGGCGTGAGGGCCGGCATTTTGCTGGTCTTACGCGTCATGGCGAGCATCCTTTCCATGGTCGAGTTCGCCAAGGATGCGATCGCATTCGGCAATCCGTGTTTCAGCGAGTTGCCGGCTGACCGGGTCCAGGTCAGGATGGCCGAGAAGATCGGCATTGCGATCGCGGCGGGCCTGCCAGACAGGCCTGTGCCTGGCGGTGACGGCGAAGTTGGCGCAGGTGAGACACGTGCTTTCGGTTCTCAGCACAGGATTCGGGCCACGCTCGTCGCCAAAGCAGGCAGCCGTTTCGACGCGATAGACGCAATAGCCCCAGTCGCAGACCCCAAGGCGGAGGTCGGTCTCTTCCATCAGGAAGCGGACATAAGCCTGGACATCGCCGTCGCGTGTGCGTCCGCGGAACTGCGAGCGAGCGGCGATCATGCGTCCACCCTTGCCGGCGAGCGCCGTCGCCGTTAGCACCTCTTCCAGGGCGGCGCAGGTTTCTTCCTGAGTATGCCGGTCGATCAGATCGTCGAGCGCGAAGTCGGTTCCGACATAGCCACGATCGGTCATGGCCCGGGTCACATGACCGAAGTGCGCCTGAAGCGCATGCAGGCCTGTGCGGTCGCGTTTGCCGACGAAGCGGGCAAACGTCTTGCGGCCCTGATGCGTGTTCAGATGCCAAGGCTCGCCCTCGTGGTCCGGCAGGCCGATGAACGGCGCAAACAGATCATTCAGCCGCCTTATGATCGTGGAGCCGACGGGGAGGTCAATGCGGGCGGCAGGACCGACCAACCCGTTGCTGGCCATCGCCAGGAAGAGATCGTCTCGTCCGCTTTGGGCCCGCAGGCGGGCGGTCAGCCGCTCCATCACCACGACAGCCCGCTCGACGGGTGCCGGCGCAACCCAGCGATGGGCTTCGCCATCGATGCCACGCGCCGTCTTGTAAATCCGCCCGACGAGATAGGCGAAGCTCTCGCTGCCGTCCCCGGCAGGATGCTGCTGGATGCAGCCGACCTGAAGGCCGAGGATCTCCGAGATCCGGGCGCCGACAAGATAGCTGACCACCACAAAGCAGGCGTCGTAAATGCGATCGGCGACATAGCGCAGCTGCTTGGTGCTGGTGACCGGCGCCTCGTGCCAGGCAGCTTCCTCCCCAGGCAGTGTCGCGAAGGTGAACGGCGCGATTGCGTCGGTCACGATGAAGCCGGCCTTCGTCTGGCTGATCCCGTTAGCGAGCGCATGGTCATAGACGGACTGCGCCTGGGCCTGCAGAGCGATGACGTCGTCGGCCGGGGTCCCGATCAGTCGCAGCGCCGCCGAGACCAGGGGCACAGCGATCGCGTCCGGCGTATAAGGCAGCCAGCCCCGGTCGCGGCGAACGAACGGCGGCGCGATCCCCGGGAATGGATCGGCGATCGCCACTTCCGGGAACTTTGCTCCCTGCAGATAAAGGCGCGTCAGCAGATTGGCGTGGTTTTGCAGCGTGGTGCTCTTCAGCGGCTTACCCGGCTTGCGGCCCGGACGCTGCGCCATCGCCGTCATAAACCGGTCGCAGGCGTCGCGGTCGAGATCGGCAAAGCACCGATATCCCTGCGCCGCCATCCAGCGGATCAGCATCCGCAACCTATTGAAGACGGAGACGATCGTCATTTCATGAGCGTTGCGGTACCCAGGAGGCGGGTCGAGCTTCAGGCTCCACAGGAACAGCTTCGCCGCCTCTCGCCAGTCAGCCCATCGCGGATCACTGAACCGGCTGTCGTCAGCAAGAACAAAACTCCAGTCGAGCGAGAAGTCAGCTCGGTTGCTGCCAGGGCGACGCCCGTCGAGATGCCAGACCTGATCCAACCACACCGAGCGTGTCGAGATCCGAAGCGGCGCACGTGCTTCGGCGGGAAGAGGGAATGCCGTGGAAGCCGTCATCGCTCACTCCAGCGGCGGAAGCGGTGCGAGGGCCAGCATTCGTTGATCGGCATCACCTCGCAGTGTTTGCGGGAAGTCCGGCAGGATGTCGTCGACCAAGATGCGCAGGCTCGGCGCATACAGGAGCTCGAAGCGACGCGGATCAATGCGTTCACGCGCCCGCTCCAGTTCGCCGATCGCCTGAAGGATGCGCGCCATGTGCTCCACATTGATCGGTATGACCAGTCCCGGGCAGCGCAGACATCCGCCGAAGTGCCGGCAGACCCGACCTGCTATCGAGTCTGGTGCTGTGCCCGCGACCGGGTTGAGGCAATCATGACTGAACGGAACCGTCGCATTGCTCGCCAGCGCAATCCGGTCGCGCTGCGCCCGATCCTCGCAGTTCACCTTCGCGCCGACGATCCAGCCGAGCATCAGCTCCTGCAATCGGGCGATTGTCTCGCGCTGGATGCGGCGCGTCTGCGGCCCCTTGATGTAAAGCTCGGTCGTGTCGGCGCGGACATGGTTGAGCACATCCTGTGTCGCGACGATGTCGCCGCCAGACGCCTTGTAATATTCGGTGGCGACGCTGCCGCGCAGCAGAACGGCGGCAAAGTCCGGCAAGAGCTGACGTGCGCGCTCCGGTGCAGCCTTGTTCCAGATGGCGATCCGGGCATTGGAGCGTTTGATGAACGGCTTCAGGGCGTGCGACAAGGTCGCTTCCGCAATGAGCGTGACCATATTCTTCTTCTCGCTCTTCACCAGGAACAGGCGGTTTCGATCCTGCCGGCTGGCCCGGGCTACGAGCGGCGCCGTCATCGCCAGCAACCTGTCGATCAGATTCGGCGCCGCGTAGCGGCGTCGGCGGTCGAACGATCGCCTTTGCGCGCGTTTCACCTTGGCGCCGGCCCGAGGCTTGGCCCACTCGACGATGATACGATGCTCGTCGAGCGGATGTGCCACCTGGCAATCGCGCGTGATGAGCCGCAGCGCATCCGGATTGCCCGCCGTCTGGATCGAAAGCGCGATGAAGAACGCCGCGACCGTCTCGCCGGTCAGGTGCATGTAGCCGCCAAGATGACGAAGCCCGCCATGGCGGTTGGCCGCCGATATGTTGATGCCGCTACGGATCGCTTCCGTGCGCGACGGCAGGACACCGTCACCCACGGCTGCAAACGCCCGGATCAGTTCGCAAAGCTCGGGATCGACGCCATCAACCGGCCCGCGCGCCCCAATGATCTTCCGCCCAGCCTCGAAGCGATCCCATGCCTCGTCGATCTCCTCATAGCACGCGCGCAGGATCGCTTTGAGGTCCCCTCCGCCAAGGCGCGGCCGGGTATCGGCAATGCGGTTCGGCCAGACCCGCCAGGGGAAGTCGATCCGCGACAGCAGCCGGGAGGGATGCCGCCGCTTGGTCCAGTCGATCATCTGGCGAAGCTGCATGAGCACATTCGCCCGCGAACCCTTCGACCAGGGCTGGTTGGTCTGTCCTGCGACCTGGCGATCCAGCCATGCGATGTAGCGCCCAACCATCGCACTGGTCAGATCGTTGACCGACAGAACAAGACCGTCCTCCGCCACGAAGCGCGCAAAGGCGCGCAGCGCCATCCAGCAATGACGCTGCGTGTCCCGGCTCGAGGCGGCATGATGATGACGGAAGGCATCGGCCAGAAGAATCGCGATGCCCAACGGCAAACCGAGGCTGCCGAGATCGTAGCGTTTCACAACCTCGCCCCAGCCGTCGCGGAAGACGACGATGGTATCGGCTGGCTGATCCAGAACGATCGGCGCCGCAGCCGACAGCCTCCGGTCGATGCGCTCGCGTCTAACGGCCATCGGGGACCAACTCGCCATAGAGATAGTCGATGCCGTCGGCGAGGTCCCGCCCATTCAGCTCAACGCAGCGCAGGTAGATCGACGTGCTCTGGATCGAACTGTGACCCAGCAGGACCTGCACGATCTTCAGCGGATTGAGGTCGGGCGTGGTCGCTGCCTGCCTCTGCAATCGCACCAGCATCGTCATCGCAAATGTATGCCTCAGGTAATGTAATGTTCCGGTCACGCCAGCCGCGCGGAATGCCTCGGCAAACACCGCCGTCAATCGCGCCTTGCTGACCACATTTCCCTGGGTGTTGAGGAACAGAGCCGAAGGCGGCCGATAGTCGGGCCTCCCTCGACGCAACGCCCGGACCTGCGGCGTGCGAACCTCGTCGATGTAGCGCTGCGTGCGGTCGACCAGGCGAATCGGCGGGTAGATCGTGCGCGGCTTGTCACCCTTGGTGATCGTCAGCGGCACGCCGATCAAAGGATGATCCTCGTCGTCAAGATGCGCCGTCTCCGGAACCTGGAAGACCGCGAGGCCGCAAAGCTCCTTGCGCCGCAGTCCCGTCGCCAGCGCCCATTCCGCCATCAGGCGGTAGGGCATATCCAGATGCGCAAAGACGCGACGCAATTGATCGACACGCAACGGTCTCGGCAAACGCTCGTGCTCCGCTACCGTCAGGATGTTTGCCGCCATGACGCCTGGACGCGCATCGACATGCGCCAGGAACGATTGTCGCCGGCCGGAGCCCACCCGCACATCGACAAAGTGGAACGGCAGGCTCTCGATCCAGCCACGGCCTTGCGCCCACGCATAGAACCGGCAGACCGTGCGGACCCGATCGTTCACCGTCGAGCGCGCGTAGGGTCGTTTCGTATGCAGGCTCGGCTGTGACAGCATGCGATTGCGCCAGGCCGCAATCTCGGCCTCGCTCACGCTGTGCCAGTCGAGCTCAGACTGCTCCAGGCTGTCGAACCAGTCGTGAAGATGCTCGCCGTAGGTTCTGACCGTTTCCGCCGCGTGGCTGCGGCCGGGTATCGTCGCCAGCTCCATCAGCCAAGCGAACGCGGGCTCGATGATCGCCATCCGTTCCGACACCAAGATCGGAAAGCCGGCCGGGATTGCAGCATAGCCCATCGCTGCCCTGATGATCCGCACCACGCTCTGTCCTCTTTGCTCACGACCTTTCCAAATGGCAAACGACACCCTGGAGGGCGCAAGCCCTTCCATCAGCAACAAAGAGACAGTTTCTCGAGCCAGCTGTTATCTAAGCGGAGCGCCTTCGGCGCACTCTTTTGTTTTATTGCGAGGGGTTCCCCTCGCGCTCTCCCGTTCGCCACGTGGCAGGGTTGCAGGACTTCGCCTGCAACCATTTGACTAGTTTGTGGTGTCGCCGCCGCGTCAAGCGTTGTCCTCGCTTACGCTGCGGGAACGCTTGACTCGGACGTCTGTGTGCCTTCCTCGAAATGCCCCGTTAATGTCGTCGATTCCCATGACGGACCTACGACTCTAAGAGGACAGTTGCGATACAGAACCTAACATGCTCTCTCGGGTGACGTTTTCGTCGAGGCTGATTTCGTGCGGATCGTTCGCGGTGTCGATGATGCAGCGGATCGGTTCGGTCTTCTTGATCTCCTTGCGCTTGACACGGAGAAGCTGCGCCAACCTGCGGCCCTCGCCGATGGTGACAAAATAGAACCCGGTTGCCGCGCCCTCCGCATCCAGTTCCGGTTCGACGACAAGGTTTTGCAAGATGCCTTTGGCGGCGATGCTGGCCGCATAGGCTTCGATGGACGCCTCGCCGTGCGGCGTCTTGCGGGCATTCTTCGGCGACTTCTTGAGCTTGTTGAGCGGAATGAAACGCTCGGTCCCGCTCTCGACAACGGTTTCGGCATTCTTGGCAGACATGATCGATCTCCTTTGAGGGCATGGGTGCGAGACGCGCACCTCGCGCCTGCACCCCTGCCTCGCGGCGAGCAGCGGGGTAGCAAGGGCAAGAAAACTCTTCGGCACCGTGGAATAAATGGAGGGGCCCCGCCTCGCGGGGAGGAGGCCGTTTATGCCGCGAAAGGCCGAAGAATTTTCTTGTCCCGCGCGAGGGCGGAGCCATTAGCAAACCACCGGCAGGAGCATCTGGCGGATGCCGGGAAAACGACATGCATTGTTGTTCCGGGCGTTTCTGGATTCTGAGTAGAAACACCAATCGTGGGGCCAGAATCCAACTCCATCCCCTGAAAACACCGCATCTCGATGGTCTTGAGTTCGGAGACCATTGCGGTGGTTGCAACGTGGAATGTTGCGGCGTCCAGCGCCTATTATGTGCGCGGCGCCGAATACTATCTTGGCAGCCGGGAGCCGGAGGGCGTCTGGTATGCGCCGCGTGGTGATCTCGGCCGGCGGGATGCAGCAATAGTCCAGCGACAAGAATTCGCCCGCCTCTATGAAGGGCTCGGCGAGAACGGCCAGTCGCTTATCACCAACCCGGGTGGCAAGGCGGATCGGCGTGTTCCTGCCTTCGACTTGACGTTTTCCGCGCCGCGCTCGGTGTCGCTGGCGTGGGCATTCGCCGATGAGGATCTGCGGCGCAACCTCGAAGCCGCCCAGGAGCGCGCCGTCCGCGCCACCCTTGCCACGATCGAGCGGGAAGCCATATACGCACGCCGCGGCAAAGATGGCGCATACGTCGAAAAGGTCGCGCTGACGGCCGCGTTGTTCCAGCACGGCGAAAGCCGGCCGGCGGAGCATGCCGATGGTCGGGTCTTCGGTGATCCGAACCTTCACACCCATGCTGTCGTCCTGAACATGGCGACRCGCGCCGATGGCACGGTGGGTGCACTGCATTCCACCGTCTTGCGCGACTGGAAGATGGCGGCCGGCGCTGTCTATCACGCCGCCCTCGCAAACGAGATGACCGATCTCGGCTTCGGCATCGATCGTGTCGGGCGGAACGGCACGTTCGAGCTGGCCGGCATCGGCGACCAAGCCATCACCTATTTTTCTGCGCGGCGGCAGGAAATCGAAAAGGAGCTGGTGGAGGCGGGCACGACCAGCGGTTCATCGGCTGCGCTGGCCTCCGCTGTCGCCAAATCGACGCGCCACGCGAAAGAGCTGGACGCTGATCGCGAGACCGTCTGGCGTGAGGCGGCGCAATCGGCCGGTCTTGACGGTGATATCCGCACGGCGCTCAAGCAGCGATCGGCCCCGGAGTTCGTTGCCGGGGACGCCGGGCGCATCTTCGCCGAACGGCTGTCGACACTGCCGGCAGAGTTGACGCAGCATGAAAGCGTCATCGATCGGCGGGAACTCGTTCGCTCGGTTCACGCGGCAAGCGTCGGGCTCGGCCTGCCGCTGTCGCGGGTTGACGGGGAGGTCGATCAGCTTGTCACTACCGGGACTTTCGTCGAAATCGGCCGCGATGCCATAGGCCAGGCGCGCTACTCAACGCCGGAGATGATCGCGATCGAGCGCGATCTGGTTGCGACCGCCTCAAGACTGGCTGAACGGCGCGGGGCCCGGATCGATCCTGCCGATGTCAGGGCGCGAAGCGCCGCGCATGGGTTGAGCGCTGAACAGACCTTCGCCGCCGAAGCCGCAACGGGTCCGAACGCCATCGTCGTCATCGAAGGCGCTCCGGGCTCGGGCAAGACCACGACGCTCGCGCCGATCGTCGAAGCCTGCCAGGCGGCGGGGCATCGCGTCATCGGCACGGCCACCGCCTGGCGTGTCGCCCGCGCCCTCCAGCAGGACCTGAATATCGAAGCGCGGGCCACCGCGTCCTGGGTCGAACGCCTCAAGAAGGGCGAGCGCTTCCTTGACGACAAGTCGGTTCTGATTGTGGATGAAGCCGGCCTTCTGTCCTCGCGGGAGATGCATGCGCTGCTGTCGGAGGTCGAACGCGCGCATGCGAAGGTGATCCTGGTCGGCGACCGCCGGCAATTGCAGGCGATCGGTGCTGGTCCGGGCTTTGATCTCGTGGTCCGCAGCGTCGAGGCCACGCGTGTTGACACCATTGTGCGGCAGCGTGAGGCCTGGGCGCGACAGGCCGTGACGGATTTCGGCGTGGGTCGGGCCAATGAAGCGCTTGACGCATTCCAGGCGCACGGCTGCTTCGAAGAAGCTCCCACCTACCGGGCTACGCTGCAGCGGATCGTCAAACTCCGGAACCATGCAAGAGCCGAGCATCCCGACAGCTCCACCCTCCTGGTTGCCCGGACCAACAAGCAGGTCGCGGACATCTCGCGGGCGGTTCGCGCTGAACTCAAACGTGAGGGTGTCATTCACAGCGCGGAAGCCAGCGTCGAGGCGGTCACGCCATCAGGTCAGACAACCCGCATTGAAATCGCGGCCGGCGACCAAATCCGCTTCCAGCTCCGCAACGATCAGCTCGGTGTCGTCAACGGCACGGTTGCGACCGTGACCGCCGTCCATCCCGATCCGTCGACAGGCCAGAATACGCCCGGCAACATCCGTATTGAGGCGGTTATCGACAAGCGCCGCGTCAGCTTTGTTCCCGCCGACATCGCCGACGAGCGCGGACGGGCCCGGCTCGGCTGGGCCTACGCAAGCACCGTGCATGGCGCGCAGGGCATGACCGTCGATCGGGCGGTCGTCCTGCTCGATCCCCGGTTCGATCGCCATGCCGCCTATGTAGCCGCAAGCCGTGCCCGCGACGAAACCCGGCTCGTCGTCGATCGCTCCCAGATAGAGGCGCTTCTTTCTTCCCGTCTGCCGCTGGACCGCACACGGCAGGCCGAACCCGCATCCGCGGAAGACCGGCGCGCACTGCTCGCCGGGCGATTGTCTAGCGGACACGCGAAGACGTCGACGATAGCCGTGATCGAACAGACCGGTCTCCCGTTGAAACATGCCGACCGACTTCACAGCCGGCCATCGGCAGATCGGGCGATGCAGCCGCCCACAAAGCCACCAGCCGCGCAGGAGGCCGCCCGCGCCGCTCTGCGATCCGGAGCGCGCGCACGTGACCGCGAGTTGGACCATGGCCGCTGAGCGGAAAGCAACACGCCCGCCGCGAAGGACGGCGACAGGACGGAGAAGAAGTCCAGACAAGGAGGCCGGCTGGTCGATTGAATTCGAGATCGAGCGTTCTCTTCGCGTTTCCGACGCCGAGGTCCAGGTGCTGGAGACCTGGCTCGGCAAGCAACTGGACGCGCTGTTTGAGGGTACTCACTCATCGCGAAACGATATCGCTATACCCGATGAGGCGGTGAATCCCTCGATGCGGAAGCGGGGATGACGCGCGATGGGCAGCATGGGTCCCGGGACGGCGATATTTTCACTCGCGGAGAACAAACAAATCCATCGGAATTGTCAGATGTTGATGTATTCATTGACATCACGATCCTCTTGATGTAACAAATTACATCGATGGCCAAAGCACGCAAGATCACGCGAACCCGGCTTGTCGTCAGCCCCGGCTTCGCCGAACTGGTTGTGTGGGAAGTTCCCGAGCCCGTCTCGGGATGCTCGCACAGCTACAAATATCGGCTCGCCTATGTGGTGAATGGCGTCTGCCGCGTGCGTTACGACAATGAGCGCGGCAAGGGTGACCATCGCCACCTGGATGGCAAGGAAAGCCCTTATGCGTTTCGTGGTCTGGAGCGGCTGCTGGCGGATTTTTGGCGCGACGTGAATAAACGGAGATAGAGCATGCGGACGGTTATCCTGGGCGTCGAGACACAAAACGACCTGACGCGCCGCATCATGGCGACTGCGCACGGGCAGCGCAAGGCTGGCAACGACCGAATTTCGTTCGAGAGCGTCAGCGATCTTTGGCGGGTGCTGGCGCCCAAGCGCATGGAGATCGTGCGCATTATGACCGGAGCCGGACCGCTGACGATCCGGGAAGTCGCGCGTCGGGTCGACCGCGACTTCAAGGGGGTCCATTCCGACGTGACGCTGCTACTGGGCGCGGGGATTTTGGAGCGAACGGAACGTGGGGGCGTGGAATTTCCCTATGACCGCGTGCATGTCGAGTTCGACATGATGGCGGCGTGATGCCGCCGCCCGTATCAATAGTAAGATTGAAACAGCGCAATCGCACAAAATCGCGTGGGACCATAGAGGTTCGTCAATGACCCGGAATCTGCAATCGAAAACAAGTCTTGCCGCAACAGACTGCCCCGCGCCATTGAGAGCCGCTGTTTATCTGCGGGTCTCGACCGGGCGGCAGGCAGAGGGCGAGGTGTCGATTCCATCGCAGCGGGACCTGACCACGCGACATTGTCTGTCGAACGGCTGGACTGTCGTCGATGAATATGTCGAGCCCGGCGCCAGCGCCACCGACGATCGGCGGCCGGTGTTTCAGGCGATGCTGGAACGGGCCTGTGACGCAGATCATCCCTACGACGTCATCGTCGTGCACTCCTTTTCGCGGTTTTTCCGCGACGGTGCCACGATGGAGTTGACGATCCGTAAGCTTCGTCGTCACGGCGTCGAGGTCGTCTCGATGACGCAACCGACTGGCACCGATCCGTCGCAAGAGATGATGCGCCAGATCATCGGCATCTTCGACGAATACACCTCGAAGGAAAACGGCAAGAACGTTACCAGGGCGATGAAGGAGAATGCCAAACAAGGGTTCTGGAATGGTGCCTCACCTCCGCTCGGTTACACCATTGTCGAAGCCGAACGGCGGGGGCAAAAGATCAAGAAGCACCTCGCTGTCGAGCCCGTCGAGGCCGAGACCGTCCGGCTCATCTTTCGCCTCTACGCGGAAGGTGACACCGGGACCGGCACCCCCCCGCTCGGCATCAAGCAACTGGTCAAGTGGCTCAACGGACGTGGTTACCGGACCAAGGCGGGCGGGACCTTTGGCGTCGGTCCCGCGCACCATATCCTGACTAACACCGTCTATGTCGGCCGCTGGCGTTACAATGTTCGCTCCGCCAGGACGGGCGAACGTAAACCCGCCTCGGAAATCGTCGAGATCGCAACTCCCACCATTGTCGAGCAAGACCTGTTCGATCGCGTCCAGGCCCGCCTCGTGGCCAATAATCCCAAGGTCACAGCCCCGCGTGTGGTCACTGGTCCGATCCTTCTGACCGGACTTGCCAAATGTGCTCATTGCGGCGGGGGGATGACGCAGCGGACCGGAACCTCCAGCACGGGGCGCATCTACGCCTATTACACCTGCGCCAGCCGTGCGCAGAAGGGACCAACGGCCTGTCGGGGGAACACGATCCGGATGGCTTTCCTGGATGATCTGGTTCTGACAGCGCTCAAGGAGAACATGTTCACGCCCGAGCGTCTGACCGAACTGCTTTCCACGATCGCCGCCCGGCGCCAGGAGCGTACCGCCGCCGTTGATCGCCGCCTCGCTTCGTTGAAATCCCAGGTCGTCGATGCCGAAGATCGCCTCAAGCGTCTCTATCGCGGAATCGAGGAGGGTATCGTCGAACTGGACGATCTTCTTCGCGGGCGGATCGTCGAACTCAAAGCCGACCGCGAGAAGGCTCAGGCGGCCTATGACCACGCAGCATCGCAAGTGCTGCCATCGGCCAGCATTGACCCTGAAAAGGTTGCTGCGTTCAGCAAGCTCATGAGCGATCTGCTCGACAATGGCGAAACGCCCGCGCGCAAGGCTTATCTGCGCACCCTCATCGGTGCTATTATCGTCAGCGACAAATCGGTGAAAATCGTCGGCAGCAAGGAAGCCGTCAGAGCGGCTATTCTCGGCAAACCCAGCCCCCTCCAAAACGTTCGTGGTTTGGGACCGGAATGGCGCGCCCGGAACGATTCGAACGTCCGACCCTCAGATTCGTAGTCAGCTTCTCCGTCTGGCGGCGATCCGGTTCGCCGCGGCAATCACCGCCCACGCTCGGCCATTCTCCACCGCAACAGGAAGCGTCCGCGGGGCGGCCGTCTGCGGCGCTTGCTTCACGCCTCGCACCAGCAGTTGACTTAGCACCCTTCCTTTCAACTCTAACGTATCCAATTCTTCGACTGCTCCCCACCGCCATTGCGTTGCTCGCGTCATCTGCCATTGGGGCTGGAGGACGTCTCGTCCGGCAAATCGGCGACGGAGAACAGTGGCAATGGGTCGGGCTGCCATAATTCCAGCGGGGTCTTGGCCGCGCCGCATGCCAGCCGCAATTGCGGCCGGATATTGCGGCGAGCCGACCGTCGAAGCATTTCTCAAGCGAGTCGGTTCGGAGTATCCTCGACCTCGGGTCAAGGATGGGAGACGTCAGCTGTGGTTGCGAGACGATCTGGACCGAGCAATCGCACCGGATCTGGTGCCGGCCGACCTCGCCGAGGATTTGTGACGTTGGAACGTCCGTTGCCGCGTTTCGTGGAAACGCGTCGGCTTGTCGACGGGTCGCTCGCATTCTACTTCCGGATTCCGACCTACTATCGCGGGATGGGCTGCAGCATCGCCAACGAGCCGCTGGGGACAAGATATGAGGTCGCCTGCGGAGAAGACGGAAAAGGCGGACGCGCTTCTGCCCTCAACGGCTTGTTCGACGAGTGGAACGCACAACGCAAAGGAGAGCCGAGCGAACAGGGAAAGATCGCGCGCTATGGCACGATCGACTGGCTGTTCAGGCAATACAAGACGGAGAAGGCCTACACCGAGAAAGTATCGCCCCGGTCGCGGCCCGATTATGAGCGCATCATGCAGATGATCTGCGACACGGTCGGCAAGAGCGGCCGCCGGGTCGGCGAACGACAGATCATCGAAGTGACACCGAGAGCTGCCGACAAGATCTACGAAAAAATCATCGATGGCCCGAACGGCCTGAGGCTCCGCCAAGGAGAGAAGGTCGTCGGGCTCTGCCGCAAGGTCTGGCGCATCATGCGTCGATTGCACCCGGAGCTGTTCGACAAGAAGCATCCGAACCCCTGGGACGACTTCACCCTCAGAAGCCGTACGAAGACCAGGAAGCATGCGGTCACGCGCGAGGAGGTCTACAAATTCGCCTGGGGCTGCGTCAAAGAAGGTCGGCCCGAGCCGGCGGCCGTCGCGGTGATCTGCTTCGAGTGGCTGCAAAGGCCTGAGAACGTCGTGGCTGGCTTCCTGACCTGGCCGGACTATCGCAGCAAGCAATGGCCCAACGCCGTGCGCATCGAGCACCACAAGAACAAGGCACTGGTCTGGCACCCCCTCGAGGAAGTTGTCGATGGCGAGACCATCAGGTTCTACTCCGAAGCCGAGGAGATCCTGAGTCACTTGCCGAAGATCGGCGTTCCAATGATCATGCGCCGGATCCAGCGAGGCGAAGGCAAAGGCAACGCCAAAGTGTGGTCCTACCCCGGCATGGAAAAGCTTGTGCAGCAGATGCGCAAGAAGATCGATGGGGTCTCGGAGCTGTTCACGCTCGATGCTTGTCGTCATGGCGGCATGACCGAGCTCGAGGAAGCAGAACTGACTGATGGCCAGGGCCGCGCGCTCTCGGGTCACAAGACGGCACAGGCCTATCGCGGCTATGCCAAGGAGACTATGCAGCGCGCCCTCGCCGCGACCCGCAAGAGACATGCGCATTTGCTGACGCAGAAGCAGCTCGATCCTGTCAGCCCCGTGCGAGACGAAGAGGCTGTGGAGCTTGGCGCGGCGCCCCTCGGCACGACAGCGAGCCGAAAGGCCGATCGCCGCTGATAGCCGCGGACCAACGGCAACTTCAGCGCGCAGGCGCCCCATCATCACCCGCAGCATGCCCAGGACGTCCATCTCGACGGCGACCACGTAACGCGGACGCGCGTGTTGAATGCCTGCCTTTGGGGGGTCGAGCTCGGGCGGAAAACGAAACCAGCACAGAATTTCCAAATGAGGGGGGGTACCGAATTTCCAAATGCGCGGGCGTGCAAGCCGGCCGCATATGATTTTATGCAACAATATCACGGGACTAGCCTGGCTGGGGCGGGAGGGATCGAACCTCCGAATGGCGGAATCAAAATCCGCTGCCTTACCGCTTGGCTACGCCCCATCAGGCCTGCCGGATCGGACTGGCACGTAAGCGCCATGCGATTCCGGGTCGGCGCCCGTGGTCTACCGACCGCGCCCGCCCTTTTCAACCGCCGCGCCGCAGGAATTTTGCGGCGCCGCCCGGTGATCCGACGTYCCCGCCAATTCGTCAATGCTGGCAAGCCCTTATCCCGCCCGCCCGGAGCCGCCGCGGCGGCCCGCCGCGGGCCTGTGCGAAAAAGTTGAGGCCCGGCCGGTTTCATGGGATGACGGCGGCCAAATCGGCAAATTCGACCTTTGAGGACACGCCATGACCTATCGCGCCCCGCTCAACGACATGCTGCTCGCCCTCAATCATGGCGCCGGGCTGAAGGCGGCGGTCGAGGCCGGTCATTACGGCGATTTCGACCCCGACATCACCGCCGCCGTGCTCGAGGAGGCCGGCAAGTTCGCCACCGACGTGCTGGCCCCGCTGAACAAGGTCGGCGACAGGAACGGCGTCAAGCTCGCCGACAAGAAGGTCACYACYGCCCCCGGCTGGCCGGATGCGTATAAGCGCTGGACCGAGGCCGGCTGGAACGCCGTGTCCGGCCCGGAGRCCCATGGCGGCCAGGGCCTGCCGCTCGCCATCAACGCTGCCTGCACCGAGATCTGGAGCGCAGCCAACGTCGCCTTCGGCCTGTGTCCGCTGCTGACGCTCTCGGCCATCGAGGCGCTCGACGCCCATGGCAGCCAGGAACTGAAGGACATCTAYCTCGGCAAGCTGATCTCCGGCGAATGGACCGGCACCATGCAGCTGACCGAGCCGCAGGCCGGCTCCGACGTCGGCGCCTTGCGCACCCGCGCCGAGCGCGCCSCCGACGGCAGCTACCGCATCACCGGCAGCAAGATCTTCATCACCTATGGCGACCACGACATGACCGACAACATCGTGCATTTCGTGCTCGCGCGGCTGCCGGACGCGCCGGCCGGCACCAAGGGCATTTCGCTCTTCCTCATTCCGAAATTCCTCGTCAACAAGGACGGCTCGCTCGGCGCCCGCAACGACATCTATCCGAGCGGCATCGAGCACAAGCTCGGCATGCACGCCTCGCCGACCTGCACCATGACGATGGGCGACCATGGCGGCGCCATCGGCTATCTCATCGGCSAAGAGAATGCCGGCATGCGCTGCATGTTCACGATGATGAACCAGGCCCGGCTCGGCGTCGGCCTCGAAGGCGTCGGCGTCGCCGATCGCGCCTATCAGCAGGCGCTCGCCTATGCGCAGGACCGCAAGCAGGGCCGCGCCGTCGGCAGCAAGGGCAGCGGCTCGGACGCGATCATCGCCCATCCCGACGTCAAGCGCATGCTGATGCAGATGCGCTCGCTGACAGCCGCCTCGCGCTCGATCTGCTACGCGACCGCGGTGGCGCTCGATGTCGCCGTGCGCGCCAAGGATCCGGCCGTCCGCGCSGAAGCCGCCGCGCGCGGCGCGCTGCTGACGCCGATCGCCAAGGCCTTCTCGACCGACATCGGCAACGAGGTCGCCTATCTCGGCGTCCAGATCCATGGCGGCATGGGCTTCATCGAGGAGACCGGCGCCGCCCAGCATTATCGCGACGCCCGCATCACCGCGATCTATGAGGGCACCAACGGCATCCAGGCGATCGACCTCGTGACACGCAAACTGGGCGCGAATGGCGGCGCCTCGGTGTTCAAGCTGCTGGACGAGCTCACCGACATCGTCCGCCGTGTCGAGGCCTCGAACGACCCGGCCTTCGGCACCACCGGCGCCAAGCTGCGCGAGGCGCTGAGCGCGCTCGAGCGTTCCAGCCGCTGGCTGTTGGAGAAGCTCGGCACCGCACCGAACGACGCGCTCGCCGGCGCCACGCCTTATCTCCGCCTGTTCGGCTCGGCGCTCGGCGGCTGCATGCTGGCCAATGAGGCGCTCGCCGCGCGCAGCGAGAACGAGACCGCGGGTGCGCGTCATGTGGCGCTGGCGCGGTTCTTTGCCGAGACGTTTGCCGTGCAGGCGCCGTCGCTGGAAAAGACCGTTACCGACGGCGCGGACGCAGTGCTCGCGGCGGAGGCCGTGCTGGTGGCGTGAGTTCGGCTTCGGCCGACGTCGCGCCGCTTTGACATCCTTGTGTCGCGACTGATGGCTGGGCTCACACCCTCCCCTGGAGGGCAGGGTGTGCACCGCGCTCGCAATGACGCACGTGGYAAACTCCTGATCCACAATCACAAACAGCACCGTGACGAGATGAGCATCCGCGTTCTCGCGACGCAGCGCGCGCCCGAGCTATGCCCTTTCATTCCCGCCCTCTCCGAATGGAGGGCGCGAGGAAGGCCGGACCTCGGCTGAGGCCCGTGGCCCGCCTGCAGCAAAAAAAGCAGGCGGCAGTCACCACAGGTACAGCCGGACAGACCGGCCCTCCCCGCGCGATGGTTTTAACAGGCTATAGCGCGCTCTCCCTGGTGCGCCGGCTTTCTGGCCACCATGTCGCGCRATGTGCTGTGCGCACATCACGCTCGATACTAGCTTCGGAGTATCAGGACCACGCGCCTTGACCGTCCGCGAGGCCGGCGTTCGCCYGTGCKGATCGCACGCCGCCTGCCCGCGTCCACCGCATCCCGCTGCCAACGTCCGTGACGACCGCGAACCGTCCCCTACCGTGCAACGGGATGGACGGACCATAAGGCTGATTTGGGGGCGATGCGAAGCGATTTATGTTTTTCGGAATCCGTTGACACGAAACTTTCGGATGAGCGTGATTTGCCCGCCGGGTGCGCCCTGATATCATCGCCATCGTCGTCTCGCCCCGTTGGCGGCGATCGACCAGATCAATCGGCACATCCCGAAAAAAAAGCAGCGCAGTATCTGCCTCCACAGCTTTGAATTGTTTGATTGAAATGGAGTTTTGATCGGTTAGGAGGTTCTGATGAATTACGTTGAAACCTTTCGCCGCATTTACGAGTTCGGCTGGGTGACTGTCGCCACCGCAATATCGTCGGCCGTGTTCAACAAATGGTCATCTTCAGTATCAGCCGCCGACTACACTTATATGCAGATGACCTTGCACGGAGCCGGGAGCTTCGCGATCTGGTTGATTCTGCTCACGGTGCCGTTTTGGTTCATCAACGTCCCGCGGATTCGCCACTGGCTGTTCCGCCACAGCGCCATTGAGGGGTGGTGGCTTCAGAAAGTCGATATTGCGGAGCGCCCCTGGAGCTTGTCGCATCTGTCCAARAACCTGGGATTTGGGTGGACMTACTCGGGCTACGCCTACGACCCCTCAGGCAAGGTTGCCGCGACCTGGGACGCTTCGGATATCAAGCTCGATGATCATGCCGGATTCTGGATCTTCAAAGGAGACTCACACCGCATCAACACGTCGGGGATTCCGACCCGCACCGGTAACGTGTTGAGCGTTCTGTACTCCAAGCAATATTACGAGGCTTTCCAGAATGATCCATTGGCGCAACTTCCGGGCAGAATATCCGATCTCGACTATGAGGATTCGCCGACCGCGGCATCCATCCTCCTTGTGCGGGTGACCAGCGCGGATTGGAAGGCAGCGGACATCAACCGTCAATCGACGAGACTGCCTCCCGATCAATTCAAGCGACTGATCGACCACATGAAAAGCAATGGAAGACTATAGATGATCTGGATCGACAGCGATGGGGGAGTAGACGACGCGCTCGCGATCGCTGTCGCTTGCAAAATCGTCTCAGGACATAAGATCGCTTTTTCRACCGTATTCGGAAATGTCTCAGCACGCCAAGCCGCGYACAACATCCGAACCTTGTTACACCGACTCGGTGTCGACGCACCAATTCTCGTCGGCGCCGAACGCGCTTCAGACGGCTTCGCGCAGTCTGCAACGGATATTCAYGGACTCGATGGCTTGGGCAATGTCATCGGTGAGGTCAGGCCAGACGAACAATTCGACTCTCTATCAGAGTCGATTGAAAGCCCTTTGGAACGCGCGCGATGGCTCAACGAGGACGTTCATATCCTGAGCATCGGGCCAGCAACCAATATCCCATCGATCGCGCGCATGCTCGGGGCTGAGCGAATTTCCGGTATCACGATGATGACGGGCGCGATTTTTGACAAAGGCAATATCACCGAGGACGCCGAATTCAACGCCTACAACGACCCCATCGCSTTGGCCAACATTCTCCACTCAGGAATTCCAATCACRATTGTCCCGCTTGATATCTGCCGAAAGCTCATATTCAGGCGGGAAGACCTGACGAGCTTAAGCACGTTTGGAGCAGCGGCTCCGATGCTCAGCGAAGCTCATAAATTCTACATGGCGAGCTACGAACAGGCCGAGGGCATCTCCGGCTGCTTTCCGCATGATACGATCGCGCTTCTGTCCATGCTCTATCCGTCGAAATTCAACTTCTGGCGCATTCCATTTGACGTAGACAGCTCCACAGACCATCGCGGACAACTGCGGTTTGATATCAACGGTGCCTATCACGCAAGATTTTGTCTCGGGGGCGACCTGCGCTGGGTCAGGCAGTTCATGCGCTCCTGGTCGATCCTGGCATAATCACGCGAGCTGCGCCACGCTCTCCAAATGGGSGCGCGCAACTGGCTGGACCTTGGCCGAGACCCGTGGCGCGCCTGCACAAGGACATCGGCCGGGAGGCGCCACAGCGACAGGACGGTTCGCACGGCGGGCGGGCCCGATCCCGGCATTGACTTACCGCAGCACCCCTGACGACCGCGCGCGATTTGGCCGATCCTAACCATGCGGGCCCCGGCGCGATCTTGATCGCGCGCTTCGCATTGGCGCGCGAAGGGATTCGTAACGCACTGTCTTTTTCATTGTTTTCATGACATCCATCCGGAGACGCCCCATGAAATTGCTTGCTGCCCCGCTGTTCGCCGCGGCCCTGATGCTGCCGTCAGCACCGGCCTCGGCCGTCGTGCTGGATCTGTCGACCATGAGCTGCAAGCAGTTCGTCGAGAGCGGCGACGACAGCATCAAGATGGTGTTTATCTGGCTCGACGGCTGGTACAAGGGCGATCAGGACGAAGCCCTGTTCGATACCGAGGTGTTCATCGAGAACGCCAAGAAGTTCGGCAAATATTGCGCCGAGCATCCGACGGTCAGCATCGTCACCGCGGCGGAGAAGATCCTCGGCAATTAGGTCRGCAACRGATCGTTAGATCRGTCAATCGGGTTGGCGTCGGCGTAAGCGCAGCAGGCTTTCGCGACGCGTGATGTTTGGCGGGGTGAAAAGGCGACGCTCATGCGTGCAGAACGATAGAGCGCCGCGCCGGCGCTTGGCAATCGCCCCTCTCCGCCCTCCGCCACCATTCCGGAGCGCACAGGACGCCTGGTGGCGTCCTGTTCGCCGCATCGCCGCCGCTCGGAATGACGTGGGAAAAGAGCGGGGGTTGAACCTGCACCGGGGCGTGTGAGAGCCGCGAAGCCAATCCGCAACGCCGTGGCGGGCGCCCTGCGACGGGAGACTTTGCCGCGGGCAGCGCGGCTGGCGACACGCTTCGATGACCCCGAGTGAAACCCGCTGCATCCGGACACATTCAGACGCAACTCAGTACGCCAGCTCCGCGCCAAAGCCGCGTTGAAGAAGCGAGCCGCGCAGCCGTGCGGCACCCGCCCCTTTCTTCATGCGAGAAGTCCATGTCGATCAGCTCCGTTTCGACTCCCATCGCGGCCACGTCGTCCCAGGCGACCGCGGCCACCTCATCCAGCTCGGCGACGTCCGCAACCTCGTCGTCATCAGCCACGAGCTCGGCCGGCGACACGTCGGAGAGCTCCTCCGGCAGCGGCGGCGCGTCGTCGGGCAAGACTGTCGTCAGCGAGGTCTCGATCACGCTCGACGGCGTCACCACCACGACGATCACCTATTCCGACGGCTCGACCGAGGTGACCAAGACGGCCGCCAGCTCGGACGGCAGCAGCAAGGGCGCGCAAACCTACAACGCGCAAGGCGCGGCCAGCGGCGCTGCAAGCACCGGCGGCTCGAGCAGCGCGGGCACGGCGAGTTCGACCGCGGCGGCCTGAGATGTCGAAGGAGGAGCGGCGCATCATCGCGCCAGCCCGACCAGCGCGAGGTGAACGAGGGTTCCGCTGAAGGAACCGCGATCTGCCATCGGTACGAGGCGTTTCCGAGCGGCTGCGGTTGCAGGCGATGCGCCGCCGCAACGCTCGGTGACACTGCGAAGCCACACTGCAGCGATGATGTCACGTGGCCGTCATTTGTTAATTTGCACCCTCGCGCCGAGTCACGCCTGTTATCGGGYAGCTGCGACAAGGGGGAGGAAGTCGATGGTGCGGGGTATGATCGGCGCGGGGATTCTGCTTCTGGCGATGGGATCCGGAGTGCAGGCAGCCAACGAGGCTGGTCCGGACACCCGGATGTCCTGCTCGGAGGTGCGCTACTACGTGGAGAAATACACCGCCGAGGTGGCCGAGATGTATGCGCGCAGCCGCGGCGYCACCGATGCGCAGATCAACCGGGCSAGGCGCTGCCTGTCGACGAACCATTTCCGCAGGGCGGACCGGTCGCGCAGCTATACGGAGTGAGATGGCAGCGGGAGAGCGGCTGGTCCGCTGTTGATCGCTGTTCCCCGTCATTCCAGACGGCCAGCGGAGGGCACAWTTGGCGTTTTTAAAGACGGCCGTCATGCCCCGCAAAGGCGAGGCGGTCGGATATGGAGACACGGGACTGTCGCGAACGATCCATCCTGGCAGTTAGTTGTTCCGTTATGCCCGGGCTTGTCCCGGGCATCCATGCGCTTCTCAGCGAGCTGAACGACGTGGATGGCCGGGACAAGCCCGGCCATGACGATATGAAGACGTGGCGCAATGTCTGCGCYCCACCCACRTGGTGCTGYGCTCCACGGWGGCCTGCAGAGCGCAAGCGCGCCGCGGARGTCCCTACCTCACGCCTGCTCGATCGCCGCCGGCATCTTGGCGACCGACATCAARGAGCGCGCGACCTGATTGAGGAGCTGATCGGCATTCTCCTCCTCGGCCAGCGACTTCGACAGCAGCGCGACGACGGCGCTGTGGCGGAGCTGTGAGGCAAGGTTGCGCGCGGTGGTGTAGCCGGATATCTCGTAATGCTCGACGCGCTGTGCCGCGCCGATCAGCGCGAGATCCGCCGCCGCATYCTCCTTGTCCTCGGATTGGGTCACGATCTCCTCGCCTTCCTCAACCAGGCCCATCATGCCCTTGCACGGCTTTGCCCGCGGCGTCTTGCCGAGCAGCTCGAAGCATTCGTTGATGCGCTCGATCTGGGCCTCGGTCTCGACCAGATGCTGCTCGAACAATTCGCGYAGCTGATCGAAGCGGGCGGCCTCCGCCATCTTCGGCAGCGCCTTGGTCAGCTGCTTCTCGGCATGGAGGATGTCGCGCAGCTCCTCGATCAAGAGATCGCCGAGGCCCGCTTCATCGGCCGGCGGCGAGCTCTCGGTGACGATCGCATTGGCCGCGCCATTCTCGGCCTGGATCGCCGGCGATTCCGTGAACACCCAGTCACCGCCCTCGTTCCAGGGGCCACGGGTATCGATCTCACCATGGTCGCCATTGCCGGTGGAATCGTTGAAGAACTGATCGACGAGGCCCGGCGTCGGCGCGATCCGTCCGATGCTGAAGGCCGGCTTGTTCATGCTCTCCAGCGCCAGCGCGAACGCCTTCATATGGGTGATCTCGCGCGTCATCAGGAACTGCAGCGCRTCCTTGGTGCCGGCGTCATCAGTGAAATTGATCAGCCGCTCATAGACGATCTTGGCGCGCGCCTCGGCGGCGATGTTGCTGCGCAGATCGACGTCGAGCTCGCCGGTGATTTTCAGATAGTCGGCGGTCCAGGGATTGCCCTGCGAGTTGAACAGATTGACGCCGCCCCCGCCGCAAATCGCGATCAACGGATCGGCCTCGGCGGCCTCGCGGTCGAACTTGGCGGGCTTCAGATGCATGCGGGCGAGCGTGCCGACCACTTCCAGATGGCTCAGCTCCTCGGTGCCGATGTCCATCAGGAGATCCTTGCGATCGGGATCCTCGCAATTGAGGCCCTGGATCGAATACTGCATGGCGGCGGCAAGCTCGCCATTGGCGCCGCCGAACTGCTCCAGCAGCATGTTGCCGAAGCGCGGATCGGGCTCGTCGACACGGACGGTGAACATCAGCTTTTTGACGTGGTGATACATGGAGGCCTCGGACGTTTGCGGGGATGCAGCAAGAGTCCGAACCTCCGGGCACCACGGTTGTTCCTTACCTCTCACCGGAACATCTTCCGCCCTGCTCTGCGCCGGCCGGGKGAACGCAGTCAGGCCGGCGCCCAAGCCTATGCACACTGCCGCGCATTGCCCAGCCAAGCGCCCATCAAGGCCGGCATGGACCAAGACCCCGGGCTGCGGCGGCCGCAACACAGCTGTTGGCAGCGGCAGCGCAACCCTTGCTAAGCTTTTCTCCGCTCGCCTAAGCTAACTTGCTGGAGAGTCAGATGTTGATGCGAACACCTGCCAGGGAGGAGCCGCGGCTCGGCGCGCGATGGCGCCGCGCTGTCGAGCGGCTGCGCGACCTGACGTCGTTCGCCCGTTCTTCGTTCAGCCGCTCGCCGTTCGAGCATTCGCCGTCGGCCCGTTCGTCTTTGACGTTACCGCCGCTTCCGCCGACAGCGGCCATGGAGCCCGCGCTGGACATTTCCGACGAAAGCAATTTCGACGTCGCGCTCGCGGCCATCGTCGATTCCATCGAACGGCAGCCGCGCGGCGCCCAGCCGCGCTTCGCCGGCCAGGCTCGCCCGGCCCCGCCTGGCAGTGGGCCCACGACGGCCTGGGCCGATGAACGCCCTGCTTATTATTTGCCGATGGAGCGGCCGGTCGGCGCCTATCCGCACCCCAGCTACTCCTCTGCGGCCGCGAGCCCGCGCGGTGATCAGGAGGATGAGCTGCAGCAGCTCCGCAAGGAGCTGATGCACGCCGTCTCGGCGCGACTCGGATCGCCCGAGGATCATCTGGCGACGATCAGGACGCTGCTGAGATCGGTGAAGTAATGTCGGGCCGCGGCAACATCGGCAAGGCGGTCGAGGAACTGACCGATCATCTGCGGCTGGTCGATCATGTTCGCGCGCTGCAGGAAGGGCAGAAGGAGATCGCCGAAGCGATCAAGGCCGTCAACCAGCGCCTGACCGCGATCGAGACCGAGTTCAGGGTGCTCAAGGCGGAGACCCAGCGCGACGCGTTGCGCGAGGTGCAGCACGCTGTGCAGGGCGTTCAGAGCTCGATGCATGACGAGCTGACCCGCATGGCGACGCGGCTCGTGGTGCTGGAGCAGGCGCTGCGCCGCGAGGCCGCCCGACAGCAGCAGCCGGCTGCGCCGCGCACTCCCGCGCCGCCGCGTTCGGACGGACCGCGTTGACGCGCCACATCGCGCCGACCAGGCGCGGCTCCGTCTTGCCTCGTTTCGGCTTCGGGAAGCGTTAGTCACGACGCTGATGCAAATCGCCTTCTTCACCATCGTCGAAGAGCGGTTGTGCCTGATCTCCCGCGCAATCCGTCCTATCGTCCATGGCCGCTTCAGCCTTTGGCACGAGCGGCGAATGATGTAGGCTGAGTCGCGAGAAACGACGCCAAGACGACCGACCGCAGCGGAGCGGCCGGCACACCTGCACGAGGGCCACATGACCGACCATCTGATCGTCACCGACGAAGGCGAGACACGGACGATCAAGCTGCGGCGGCCGGAAAAGAAGAACGCGATCACGCAGGCGATGTATCTCGGCATGAGCGATGCGATCGATACCGCGCAGAACAATCCGCTGGTGCGATGCATCATCATCACGGGGGGCTCCGGCGTGTTCACCGCCGGCAACGACCTCGAGGATTTCCTGCATGCGGGCAACGCCGGCAACGAGGCCATGCGCACCTCCGCCGCGACGAAATTTCTCTATTCGCTGGCCCACAACGTCAAACCGATCATCGCCGCGGTCGACGGCGTCGCCATCGGCATCGGCACCACGATGCTGTTCCACTGCGACTACGTGCTGGCCTCGACGACCGCGACCTTCGCGACGCCCTTCATCCATCTCGGCCTGGTGCCCGAAGGCGCCTCGAGCCTGCTGATGCCGCAGACCATGGGCTATCAGCGCGCCTTTGCGATGCTGGTGATGGGCCGCACCATGACGGCGGCGGACGCGCATATCGCCGGCTTCGTCAATACGGTGGTGGCCCCGGGGCATACCGAGGTCGAGGCGCAGAAGGTCGCGCGCGACATCTGCCGCCTGCCGGCCGAGGCGGTGGCGATCGGACGCAAGCTGATCCGCACCGCGCCGGACGAGTTGACCCGGCGGATCGACCAGGAAGGCTATCTGTTCGCCGAACGCATGACCTCCGAGGAGGCGATCGGCGCCTTCAAGGCATTCCTGTCGCGCAAGAAGAAATGAACGCAGCCAGGCCGGCCGCCGATGCCGCATTATGATGTGATCGTGATCGGCTGCGGCGCGGTCGGCAGCGCCGCCATGCTGCACCTTGCGAAAGCGGGACGCCGCGTGCTCGGCATCGACCGCTTCCAGCCGCCGCATCGCTTCGGCTCGACCCATGGCGAGACCCGCATCACCCGCGCCGCGATCGGCGAGGGCGTCGACTACACGCCGCTGGCGCGGCGTTCGCACCAGATCTGGCGCGAACTGGAGCGCGAGACCGGCACCCACCTGTTCCAGCAATGCGGCTGCCTGTTCATTCCGAGCCAGCACGGCGGCGCAGTGCACGGCGTCAGCAGCGGACAGTTCTTCGCCAATATCGAGGCTGCGGCACGGCTGCACGGGGTCGACGGCGAGACCCTCTCCGCGGAGCGGCTCCGCGCCGACTATCCGGCCTTCGCCACCGCGCCGGGCGACCGCGCCTTTCTCGATCGCGAGGGCGGCTATCTCCTGGTCGAGGATTGCGTGCGCACCGAGCTTGTCGTCGCCGCACGCCATGGCGCGGAGCTCGTGACCGGACGGCGCGTCACCGCGTTCCGCCGCGCGGCCGGCGTGCTCAGCGTCACGCTGGAGGACGGCACGACCACCTCCGCGACGACGCTGATCGTCACCACCGGCCCGTGGATCACCGAGATGATCGCGCCATTGCGCCGCCGCGTCCACATCACCCGCCAGGTGCTGTACTGGTTCGAGATCCTGTCCAACCCGCAGCGCTTCGGTCCGGACGCACCGGTCTTCATCTGGGACGTCACCGGCCGCGCCGGCGCTGCATCCGACATCTACGGCTTTCCCTGGCTCGGCTCGCCCGGCAACGGCGTCAAGCTCGCCAACGAGGTCATGACCGGCGAGACCGATCCCGATCACGTCGGCCGCGAGGTCACCGCGGACGAGATCGCGGCCACCTACGAGACCTATGTCCGCCCGTTCGTGCCCGATCTCGGCCCTAAATGCCTGCGCAGCGAGGTCTGTCTCTACACCAATGCCAGCGGCGGACGCTTCATCATCGACCGCGATCCCGGCGCCCCCGAGGTGATCTATGCCTCGGCCTGCTCGGGCCACGGCTTCAAGCATTCGCCGGCCGTCGGCGAAGCGCTCGCGGCGATGGCGCTGGGCCAGGCGCCGCTTGTCGATCTCTCCGGCTTTACGCTGGACCGGCTGGCCGCCGCCCCCTGAACGCTATTTGCCGGTTTGCAGCGCCGCTGTCTGCTTGGACAGGCCCTCGTTGAACTGCGTCTCGAGCCTGTCGAGGTAGGCGTTGAACTCGCCCGGCCGGACGAACGGGTTCGGCCCGCCCTCGGCGATCTTCGCCCGCTTGGCGGCCAAGTCGAACATCTCCGGATGCGGCGCGAGCAGAATGTCCGGATGCACCGTCTTCGCCCAGGCATAGGTCTTCTTGTAGTCGTCGACGATGCCGGGATAGGTCGGCCGGCCCACCAGCTGGTTGAGCGCCACCGTGGCGCTGCAGAAGAAGATGACGCTGCGGGTGGCCTCGCCGTCCTTCACATCGGTGGTCCAGCTGGTGCAGCCCGGCGAATGACCGGGCGTCTCATGCGCGGTCAAGGTGACGCCGCCGAGCGTGACGGTGTCGCCTTCATGCACGGCGCGGTCGACCTTGACCGGCGGGAAGTTCAAATGGCTCTCCTGCTCACGCCCCGGATAGAAGCCGCCTTCGAGCAGCGGCACGTCCTTGGCGCCCGCCACCATCTGCGCGCCGGTCTCCTGCTTGATCTGCGCGAGCCCGCCGGTATGGTCGATATGGGCGTGGGTGTTGAGGATGTATTTGATGTCGGCGACCTTGAAGCCGAGCTTGGCGATGCTGGCCTCGATCTGCGCGGTGGATTCCGGCATCACCGTATCGATCAGGATGTGCCCCTGCGGCGTCGTGATCAGATAGGAGGCGAGCCCGTTTGTGCCGACATAGTAGATATTGTCGATCACCTTGAACGGCTCGGTCGGCTTATTCCACGCCGCGATCATCTGCTTCATCAGGTCCGGCAGCGATTGCGCTGCAGCAGAGCCAGCGGCCAGCGACAAGGTCGCCACAAGCAGCAGCATTCTTTTCATCACACCCTCCCCGGATTGCCCGGTATCATTGTTCTGGTTTTATCTGTTTTGTCTTATGTCATTGCCGCCATGGCGGGGCAATCGCACCTCGCCGCCGCCCTGCATCACACGTGATCCTGCCATGAGTCGTCTCAGCCGCGTTCTCGCCGCCTGCCTCGTCGCCGCCCTCACCGCCGCTGGCCTTGCCGCCCTGCCCGTCCATGCCGAGGATGAGCCGGTGTCGCTGCGCATCCTGGCCATCAACGACTTCCACGGCAACCTCAAGCCGCCGCCGGCCGGCATCCGAGTCGCCGATCCTGCGGACCCGGCCAAGACCAGCATGGTCCCGGCCGGCGGCGCCGAGCACATGGCGAGCCTGGTGAAGCTGTTGTCCGACGGCCAGCCGAACACGATCTTCGTGTCGGCCGGCGACCTCATCGGCGCCAGCCCGTTCCTGTCGGCGATGTTCCACGACGAGCCGACCATCGAAGCGATGTCGGAGATGGGGCTGGCTTTGTCGGCCGTCGGCAATCACGAGTTCGACGAGGGCAAGGACGAATTGCTGCGCATGCAGAATGGCGGCTGTCATCCGACTGAGGGCTGCCGCGGGCCACAGCGCTTCACCGGCGCCAAATTCCACTATCTCGCCGCGTCGACATTTCTCGCCGGCACCGACAAGACAGTGTTTCCGCCCTACGAGATCCGCACCTTCGAGGATATTCCCGTCGCCTTCATCGGGCTGACGTTGAAAGCCACCGCCGGGATCATCTCGCCGGCGAGCGCGGCCGGGCTCGATTTCCGCAACGAGGCYGAGAGCATCAACGCCTTGATCCCGGAGCTGAAGGCAAAGGGCGTGCAGGCCATCGTCGTGCTGATTCACGAGGGCGGCTGGCCGTCCGGCGGCATGAACGAGTGCCCGGGCCTGTCCGGGCCGATCGTCGACATCGTCAAGGACCTCGACAGCGCGGTCGACATCATCATCTCCGGCCATACCCACCAAGCCTATGTCTGCACCATCGACAAGCGCCTCGTCACCTCGGCCGACAAGTTCGGCACGCTGGTGACCGCGATCGACGTCAAGCTCGACCGCACGACGCGCGACGTGGTCAGCGCCACCGCGACCAATATCGTGGTCGACACCACGCTGCCGAAGGACCCGGCGCAGACCGCGCTGATCGACGCCTACGAGAAGGTCGCCGCGCCGATCGCCAATCGGCCGGCCGGATCCATCGCACAGCCGCTCTCACGGGTGCCGAATGGAGCGGGCGAAAGCGCGCTCGGCGACGTCATCGCCGATGCCCAGCTCGCCGCAACCGCCAAGGGCGGCGCCGTCATCGCGATGACCAATCCCGGCGGCATCCGCACCGATCTCGCCCGTCGCGACGACGGCGCGGTGACCTATGCCGACGTGTTTGCCAGCCAGCCCTTCCGCAACCAGCTGATGACGGTCACCCTGACCGGCGCCGAGATCAAGGCGGCGCTGGAGCAGCAATGGCTCGATCCCGCAAGGCCGCGCATTCTBCAGATCTCGAACGGGTTCAGCTATGCGTTCGATCCCAAACAGCCGGCCGGGGGGCGCGTCGATGCCGCCAGCATGATGYTGGCCGGCAAGCCGGTCGATCCCGCCGCATCCTATCGCGTCACCCTCAACACCTATCTCGCGCTCGGCGGCGACGGCTTCACCGCCTTCAAAGGGGGCCGCGATCCGGTCGTCGGTCCCTATGACGACGAGGCGCTGTTCGCTTATCTCAAGGCGAACAGCCCGCTCGCTCCGCCGCCGCGCGATCGCATYCTCAACAGGGCSCAGTGARGTCCGGTCGRACCGSSSSGAAACCGGGSCCTRTCGCCGTCAGGGCYCTTTCCGAGGCTGCGTTCAGCGCATAGATTGGGCATTCCCGTAACGCGCGAGTGGCAGAGCCCAATGTCGACGCTGTATCTTTCTCACGAAGCCTGCCTCGATCATGCGACGCCCTCCGGACACCCCGAGCGTGCCGATCGCCTGCGCGCCGTGGARGARGCCCTGACCGAGGAACGCTTCGCCCTGCTGGATCGCGACGAGGCCCCGGAAGCGGACATCGCGCTCGCTTTGCTCTGCCACAATGAGCATTACGTCACCGAATTGCGCCAGATGGCGCCGACCTCGGGGATCATCTATCTCGACGGCGACACCTCGATGTCGCCAGGCACCTGGGAAGCGGTGATGCGCGGCGTCGGCGGGGCCGTGGCTGCGACCGAATCRGTGATGTCCGGCCGCCACCGCAATGCCTTCGTGGCGGTGCGCCCGCCCGGCCACCATGCCGAGATCGCCAAGCCGATGGGCTTCTGCTTCTTCGACAATGTCGCGATCGCCGCCCGCTACGCCCAGCGCACCTTCGGGATCGAGCGCGCCGCCATCATCGATTTCGACGTCCATCACGGCAACGGCACCCAGGACATCTTCTGGGCCGACAAGAGCGTGATGTACTGCTCGACCCACCAGATGCCGCTGTTYCCGGGCACCGGCGCCCGYGGCGAGCGYGGCGAGCACGACACCATCGTCAACGCGCCGCTCGCCTCCGAGGATGGCAGCCTGGAGTTCCGCTCCGCCTTCGAAAACCTGATCCTGCCGCAGCTGACCAAGTTCAGCCCGGAGCTCGTGATCATCTCGGCCGGCTTCGACGCCCATTATCGCGACCCACTCGCATCTCTGAATCTCAGGGCCGAAGATTTCGGCTGGGTGACGCGCAAGCTGATGGATCTCGCCGACAAATGCGCCGGCGGCCGCGTCGTTTCGGTCCTGGAGGGCGGCTATGACCTTCAGGGACTGAAGGAATCCGTCTCCGCCCACGTTGCCGCGCTGACCGGGGCGTAATCCCCAGGTTCCAGCCGATCGACGCCGGCAGGACCTGACAGAGCCATGACCGGCGTGTAAAAGCACGGCCCCGGAGTTGAGTGATCTGCAGGGAACCCGCATGGCGGACAACACCGTAACCGACGTCAAGAAGCTGTCGTTCGAGCGCGCGATCGAGGAGCTGGAATCGATCGTGAAGCGGCTCGAGGACGGCAAGGTGCCGCTCGAGGAGTCGGTGGCGATCTATGAGCGCGGCGAGGCGCTSAAGCGTCGCTGCGAGGAGCTGTTGCGCCAAGCCGAGGCGAGGGTCGAGAAGATCACGACCGACGCCAGCGGGCGGGCGACGGGAGTTGCCCCGCTGGACGTCCAATAGCGGCGGTCACACCGGCCCCCCTGACCTCATTGGCCGGGTTAAGGTCAAAAAATATTTCGCGTCGGGGTCCGCAGCGAGACCAAGGGGCGAACCGCCTGCCGATCGTGCATCTCAGCCGTATTTCTCATCAGGACTCCATTAACGTTATTCCGCGACGGTTTCTGCTTCGCGTCGCGACGATTGCTGCGGAACCGGCGCCCCTTGATCGCCGTCACACCCGCAGGCGGGCGGGATCGATCGCCACGACAGCAACGGCGTGAYGAGYTCTTCAGGTTCAGTCCGCGATCACCGGGCCGGCGCCCACGCTGCCTTGAGCAAGGCGTTTTCGCGCGCACGTCGCATTCGCGATGGCCAATGAAAGGCCGCATGCCGATGACGACTTCATGATGGTTTGCGGACGACTCCCCTGACGCGAACGCATGGCTCATCCCGCCGCAGCGCTGCCGATTGCGGCCATGACGGATTCTGCATCACGGGAAAAAGCCTGGACCGGGCTTGCCTCTCCGGTCTATTTCGGGGCCGCGTCTGCCAGCGATTTGAGCAGTGCAAGGGAACCGCCGTGGGCCTCCGGGGTTGAGATTTGACGCCACGGAACCGTTTGCGGGCTTGCCATCTTCMGCCGGGTTGGCTTTAAGACGCGCTTTGGTGTAAAGCTTCTCGCAAATGCGGGTTTTTGGAAGTGCTCATTCTCCTCCGACGATTGGAGCCAAGCACTTGCAAGAGCTAGCAAAACTGACTTGGCTGAACAACTTGGCGAGCTTGGGCGACAAACGAGGACGGCAAGGCCACCAAGAGTGACTTACATCACATAGATCGATCTAAAGGCCGGCTAGGCTCCGGTCTGCGGCTTCGATCCGCGCGGATGTGACCTTCAAGACACCAGGTTTCGCCGCCCGTTACGATGAACCTCTCAGACGTCGGCCCTTGAACCCGACCTGCAAAATTGGAATGTCACCGTGACCACATTTAGTAAGACGCCGCTTCTCGACACCATCAAGACTCCGGAAGATCTGCGCCGGCTGAAGGTCGAGCAGGTCCGGCAGGTCGCTGATGAACTGCGCCAGGAGACCATCGATGCGGTCTCGGTGACCGGCGGCCACTTTGGCGCGGGTCTGGGCGTGGTCGAGCTGACCACCGCCATCCATTATGTATTCGACACCCCGCGCGATCGGCTGATCTGGGACGTCGGCCACCARGCCTATCCGCACAAGATCCTGACCGGTCGCCGCGACCGGATCCGGACSCTGCGCACCGGCGGCGGCCTCTCCGGCTTCACCAAGCGCACCGAGAGCGATTACGATCCGTTCGGCGCCGCGCACTCCTCGACCTCGATTTCCGCCGGCCTCGGCATGGCGGTGGCCCGCGATCTGTCGGGCGGCAAGAATAATGTGATCGCCGTGATCGGCGACGGCGCGATGTCCGCCGGCATGGCCTATGAGGCCATGAACAATGCCGGCGCGATGAATTCCCGCCTGATCGTGATCCTCAACGACAACGACATGTCGATTGCGCCGCCGGTCGGCGCGATGTCGGCCTATCTGTCGCGCCTATACTCGGGCAAGACCTATCGCACCCTGCGCGATGCGGCCAAGCAGCTCGGCCAGCATCTGCCCAAGGTGATCGCCAACCGCGCCAGCCGCGTCGAGGAGTATTCCCGCGGCTTCATGATGGATGGCGGCACGCTGTTCGAGGAGCTCGGCTTCTATTATGTCGGCCCGATCGACGGGCACAATCTCGACCATCTCCTGCCGGTGCTGCGCAATGTCCGCGACGCCGAGACTGGGCCGATCCTGGTCCATGTCGTGACCCAGAAGGGCAAGGGCTATCCGCCGGCAGAAGCGTCCGCCGACAAGTATCATGCCGTCGTCAAGTTCGACGTCGCCACCGGCACCCAGGCCAAGGCCAAGCCGAATGCGCCGGCCTATCAGAACGTGTTCGGCCAAAGCCTGGTCAAGGAAGCCGAGAAGGACGACAAGGTCGTCGGCATCACCGCCGCGATGCCCTCGGGCACCGGCATCGACATCTTCGCCAAGGCGTTCCCGAAGCGCACCTTCGACGTGGGCATCGCCGAGCAGCATGCGGTGACCTTCGCGGCCGGCCTGGCGGCTGAAGGCTTCAAGCCGTTCTGCGCGATCTACTCGACCTTCCTGCAGCGCGGCTACGACCAGATCGTGCATGACGTCTGCATCCAGAGCCTGCCGGTCCGCTTCGCGATCGACCGCGCCGGCTTGGTCGGCGCCGACGGCGCCACCCACGCCGGCTCGTTCGACAACGCCTATCTCGGCTGCCTGCCGAACATGGTGATCATGGCGGCCTCCGACGAGGCCGAGCTCGTGCACATGGTGGCGACCCAGGTCGCGATCAACGACCGGCCGAGCTCGGTGCGCTATCCGCGCGGCGAAGGCCGCGGCGTCGAGATGCCGGAAGTCGGCGTGCCCCTGCCGATCGGCAAGGGYCGCATGATCCGCCAGGGCAAGCAGGTCGCCCTGCTCTCCTTCGGCACCCGYCTCGCCGAGTGCGAGAAGGCGGCCGACGAGCTCGCTGCCCACGGCCTGTCGGCCTCGATCGCCGATGCGCGCTTCATGAAGCCGCTCGACGAGGAGCTGGTGCTGAAGCTGGCCCGCGAGCACGAGATCCTGATCACGATCGAAGAAGGCTCGATCGGCGGCTTCGGCTCGCATGTCATGCAGTACCTGGCCGACCAGGGCATGCTCGACGGCGGCCTGAAGATGCTGTCTCTTATACACATCTCGATCGAAGAAGGCTCGATCGGCGGCTTCGGCTCGCATGTCATGCAGTACCTGGCCGACCAGGGCATGCTCGACGGCGGCCTGAAGATGCGCTCGATGGTGCTGCCGGACGAGTTCCAGGACCACGACACGCCGGCCGCGATGTACGCCCGCGCCGGCCTCGACGCCAAGGGCATCGTCCGCAAGGTGTTCGAGGCGCTCGGCAAGGACTACACCGCCGAGGTGGTCAAGCTCGCCTGAGGGCGGGCTCGCCAGCCCTCCTTGGTGATCCATGAAGATCTATCTGGCAGGTCCCGACGTGTTCCTGCCGGACGCCGTTGAGATCGGCCGGCGGAAGGTTGCGATCTGCGACCGCCACGGGCTGATCGGCCTCTATCCGCTCGACAACAGCGTCGATCTCGGCAGCTCCGACGCCTCGCGCCAGATCTTCCACGGCAACGAGRCGATGATGGACGATGCCGACGCGATCATCGCCAACCTCACGCCGTTCCGTGGCCCGGGCGCCGATGCCGGCACGGTCTATGAGCTCGGCTACATGGCCGGCCGCGGCAGGCTGTGTCTCGGCTATTGCAACGATCCCGCTGTCTATGCCGATCGCGTGCGGCGCCTCACCAATGTCACGGAGCAGGACGGGCGGCTGATCGATGCCGAGGGCCTGACGGTGGARGATTTCGGCCTGCCGGACAATCTGATGMTGATCCACGCGCTCGATCTGCACGGCCATCCGCTGGTGCTGCCGCGCGAGCGGCCAGCCGATGTCTGGCATGATCTCGCAGCGTTCGAGATGTGYGTGAGACTGGCGGCCAAGCGACTGACGATTGGGACGGTTTGATCCGGCCRCGTTCTGAAGCCGCGAGTACTCGCGAACAACTTGCAAAACTCGTCATTGCGAGCGAAGCGAAGCAATCCAGGGCTACAAAGAAAGTTGGGATTGCTTCGTCGCTTCGCTCCTCGCAATGACGGAGTCCGAAACTCATTGCGTCGCCCTCAGCAACCAATCTCGCGATATCGCCCATGTCCCCTCCCCGCAAACGCGCTGATGTCCTCCTCGTCGAACGCGGTCTTTTCGAGAGCCGCGCGCGGGCGCAGGCGGCGATCGAGGCGGGACTGGTGTTCGCCAATGACAAGCAGGTGGCCAAGGCGTCGGAGACCGTGCCCGCCGACGCCTCGCTGCAGGCCGAGCCGGCGCATCCCTGGGTGTCGCGCGGCGGCGTCAAGCTTGCGGCTGCGCTGGAGCATTACGGCATCGAGGTCGAGGAGCATGTCTGCCTCGATGTCGGCGCGTCGACCGGCGGCTTCACCGAGGTGCTGCTGGCGCATGGCGCGGCCCTCGTCTTCGCGGTCGATGTCGGCCGTGACCAGTTGCATCCGTCGCTGCGCAAYCATTCCAGGATCGTGTCGATGGAGCAGACCGATATCCGCAGCTATGAGGGAAAGCGCCTGCCACAGCGGCCCGATGTGGTCGTGATCGACTGCAGCTTCATCTCGCTCAAATCGGTGTTGCCGGTGGCGCTGTCGCTGGCTGCGTCGCCGATGAGCCTGCTGGCGCTGATCAAGCCGCAATTCGAGGCGCAGGGTAAGCACGGCAAGGGCGGCATCATCAAGGACGCCGCCGTCCACCAGGCGGTCTGCGACGAYGTCGCGGCCTTCGCGGCCGCGCTCGGCTGCAGCGACATCGAGATCTTTCCATCCTGCATCAAGGGCGGCGACGGCAACGCCGAATTCTTCCTGGGAGCGCGCCGCCATGGTTGACCGTCTCGTCATCGACCATGTCGGCCATCGYGGCGACGGTGTGTCGCTGTCCTCGGGCGAAACGCTGTACGTGCCYTACACGCTGGCTGGCGAGACCGTCGAGGCCTCGGCCATTCCTGGTCACCCCGACCGTCGCAAGCTGCTGGCAGTGGAGACCCCCAGCGCCGAGCGGATCGCGCCGTTCTGCCCGCATTTCGGCGTCTGCGGCGGCTGCGCCATCCAGCACTGGGCGACGCAGCCCTATCAGCAATGGAAACGCAACATCGTCGTCGAGACCTTGCGCGCAACGAAGGTCGAKTGCGAGGTCGCGGATCTGATCGACGCCCACGGCGCCGGCCGGCGCCGCGCCACCTTCCATGCCCGCATGGGTACCCACGATGTCCTCAGGGTCGGCTTCTCGGCGACGGGCAGCCACGACATCGTTCCGATCGACCGCTGCCCGATCCTCGACCCTGCCCTGGATGGCGCGCTGGAAGCCGCATGGGCGTTGGCCGAAGCGCTGAAGCCGACCGGCAAGCCGCTCGACATCCAGGCGACCGCCACCCACAACGGCCTGGACATCGATGTCCGCGGCTCCGGGCCGCTGCCGCCGGCGCGCGTTGCCGCGCTGTCGCGCCTCGCCGAGCAGCACCGCCTGGCGCGGCTGACGCGCCATGGCGAGCTGGTGCTGATGCGCAATGCGCCGACGGTGACCATGGGCACGGCGCAAGTGACCTTGCCGCCGGGCTCGTTCCTGCAGGCCACCGTGCAAGGCGAGGAGACGCTGGCCCGGCTGGTGCTGGAGCGCACGGCCAAGGCCAAGCACGTCGCCGACCTGTTCTGCGGCGTCGGGCCCTTCGCGCTGCGGCTGGCGGCRCGCGCGCGCGTCACCGCGATGGACAATGACGCGGGCTCGATCGCAGCGCTGCAGAAGGCCGCCGGCTGCCCCGGTCTCAAGCCGATCAAGGCCGAGGCCCGCGACCTGTTCCGKCGTCCCTTGATGCCRGCGGAGCTTCGCGACATCGACGCCGTCGTGTTCGACCCGCCGCGCCAGGGCGCGCAGGCGCAGGCCAAGCAGCTCGCAGCCAGCAAGGTGCCGGTGATCGTCGCCGTGTCCTGCAACGTCWCGACCTTCGCGCGCGACATGCGCCTGCTGATCGACGGCGGCTACAAGCTYGAGACGGTGGTGCCCGTCGACCAGTTCCGCCACACGCCGCATGTCGAGCTGGTGGCGAGATTGGCGCGGTGAGCTCTCCGCGTCATTGCGAGCGCAGCTCGCAATGACGGATGCGACTCCTACCTCACCACGTTGACCTTCACCGGCGCGACGCCGGTGTTGACCATGCCGAGCGCCTGGGCGGCTGAGTAGGACACGTCGACCACGCGCCCCTCGACGAACGGTCCGCGATCGTTGACGCGCACCACCACCGAACGTCCGGTCTTGACGTTGGTGACCTGCAGGCGGGTGCCGAATGGCAGGCTGCGATGCGCCGCCGTCAGCTCGGAGGGATTGAACCGCTCGCCGCTCGCGGTCTTCTGACCTTCCGAATAGTAGCTGGCGAGACCCGACGACGCCGCGCGTACCGGCGGCGGACTGAGCTCAGCATGCCGCACGCGGACCATCGACTCCGGCGCCTTCTCGGCGCGCTGGATCTGGGGCCGGAATTCGACCGCGGCCGGCCTGGTCGGCGCCGACAGGCGCGCCTGCCGGACCGCCGATGATTGCGCGCAGTCGGCGAGCGACGCCGCGGCGGCCAACACGAGCGCGGCGGTCACCAGCTTGCGGGCGGATCCCGCGATGTCGCCGGGGAGCAATGAGCAGCGCGCGGTGCGCTGCGCGGGACCTGCTGTCCGATCGGTGATACGCATGTTCTGTGCGCCTCTGCCTCACCCGCTTCATGGTCGCGGCCCAATCGCGGCGGCACCGTGGCAAAAGGGAATCTCGCCTATCTGCAACTCCTGGTTTTTGGATCAAGTGTTGCGCCAATATCACAGATTCGACGAATCGATGACCGAGCGAGGTTTCCCACAGCAGATCGGCTTACCTCAGCAGGCCGCGCAAGAAGAGGTGGCTCATGCAGGACGACCGGATGCTCGCGCGCATCGTCGCCAGCCTTGCCGAATGCCCGGGACTGGGCGCGATCGCGCTCGGCGGATCACGCGCGCGGGGCACGGCGCACGCCGCGTCGGACTACGATATCGGGGTGTATGTGGCGCCGGGTCATCGGCTCGACACCGACGCGTTGCGCGAGGCCATCGCGCCGCTGGTCGATGACCCGCAACGAGCCGAGCTGACTGAGGTCGGCGGCTGGGGCCGCTGGATCGTGGGCGGCGGCTGGCTGCGGATCGCGGGCCACAAGGTCGACCTGCTCTATCGCGAGATCGACGCCGTCAGCCGGGTAATCGCCGACTGCATCAACGGGCGGATCGAGATCGATTACCAGCCGGGTCATCCGCACGGCTTCGTCTCGGCGATCTGGATGGGCGAGGTCGCATTGTGCCGCGTCCTGCATGATCCGGCTCAGCTGCTGGCCGGTTTGAAATCACGCTGCTCGCATTATCCGCGCCCGCTGCGCGATGCGCTGCTCGGTCGCTTCCGATGGGAGATCACGTTCAGCATCGACAATGCGGCGCTGGCCATCTCGCGTGGCGATCACACGCACATTGCAGGATGCGCCTATCGCGCGCTCGCCTGCCTTGCGCAGGTGTTGTTTGCCATCAATGCCCGCTACCTGATCAATGAGAAAGCAGCGCTCGCGGAGGCGGCCAGCTTCCCGCTCACCCCTGACCGTCTGCAGGCCCGCGTGCAGTCCGTCTGGCAGGCGATCGGCTGCAGCCAATTCGGCGCTGCGATCGATGTCTTGAAGGCGCTCGACGCCGACCTCACGCAGATCATGCGGCAGGCTTGTGAGAGCGGCTGAAGCTTCGTCCCTGCCCCGTACGTCCTCGCCAAGGGCGCGCGATCGGCTGGATCACCGGCCCCAGCGGTCCTGCCAGATCTTCTCGCCGATCAGGCAGGACACCCGCGGCTCCTTGTTGGCATCGTCGGCGACCGGCACGATCTTGGCCGGCGGCGTCCGTCCGGCCACCTCCATCAGCAGCTTGGTGCGGATGGCCTCCTTGAATTCGTCGCGGCTCTTGATCGTCACCACGAACGAGCCGCGACCACCGGTCACGCAATCCTTGTAGTAGAGGTCGAGGTTCTCAATATCCATCGTCGAATAGGACGGCTCCTTGACCATGATCGGCAGGCCGTTGATCGTGATGCCCTTGGCCACCGCCTCATCGCGCGCCATCGTGACCGGCGAGGGACCATTGTTGTTTGGACCGTCGCCGGAGATGTCAATCACGCGACGCAGGCCGCGATAGGGATTCTCGTCGAACAGCGGCATCGCGAAGTAGATCGCGCCCGAGATCGAGGTGCGCGAGGCCCGGCGGATCGGCGTCTTCATGATCTCGGCGGCGACCGCATCGGCGCTTTCCGGGCCGTCGATCAGCCGCCAGGGAATGATGATCTTCTGATCGCTCGAGGCGGCCCATTCAAAATAGGTCACGGCGATGCGGCCATGCACGCCGTTCTTCAGAGCCTGCAGGAACTCGCGCGAGCTGAGCGCTTGCGCGTAGCCTTCGCGCTGGATCGCGAGCTCGTCCAGATCCATCGAATAGGACACGTCGACGGCGAGGATCAGCTCGACATCGACGGAGGCGTCCTTGTCGCTCAGCTGCTGCGCCGCCTGGGCGCCGGGCGCCGCCGCGACGCTGGCCACGTCGCCGCCGGCCAAGGCGCCCGCCAGACACGCCACCCCGATCGAGATCCACCAGCGCATAAGCTGCCCTCCAATCGCGTCAGATAATGGTGACACGCAATCCGCGGTCAGCAAAGCAGGAACGCACGCCGCCATTCACTTTCCAGTTAGTCCAGGGCGACCTGCCCGGATGTTGGTCAGGCGCGGAGCCGTGCGCCTTGCACGATGACGGCATGCAGCCCGTGGTTTCCCGGAGGGACCGAAGGCTGTATTGTGGCGGCTCCGCCGCATCAGGAACACACGGGCGCGCCGCACATGAACGACGCCGTTACCAAGCCGAAGACGAAGGTCCGCACCAAGGTCGAGCGCCCGCGGCTCTACAAGGTCATCCTGGTCAATGACGACTTCACGCCGCGCGATTTCGTGGTGATGATCCTGAAATCGGAATTCCGCATGACCGAGGACCAGGCCTACAAGGTGATGATCACGGCCCATAAGCTCGGCGTCTGCGTGGTGGCCGTGTTCACCAAGGACGTCGCCGAGACCAAGGCGACGCGCGCGACCGATGCCGGCCGTGCCAAGGGCTATCCACTGTTGTTCACCACCGAGCCTGAGACATAGACCGAAGAACTAATCTTCTTCGCGAAGCCCGAACACGCGCTGCTGCGTCGCGAGGCCCGCGATCGGGAATGCGCCGAGATCGGTCCATGGCTCGGCACAGGCGCCGGCGAACGTCTCCGAGGCGACCACGGTGCGCGCCAGCCGCGCGGCGATCTTCTCCAGCCGGGCCGCGAGATTGACCGCCGGACCGATGCAGGTGAAATCGAGCCGATTGCCGCCGCCGATATTGCCGTACAGCACCTCTCCGACATGCAGCGCCACGCCGAAGCGGAAGCGCTCGCGCGCATCGCCGCTCACGTACTCCAGGGCGTGGACGCGGCTGCGCGCGGCGCGCGCCGCTGCAAGCACGCGGCTGCAGACCTCCGCGGGGTCGCCATCCTGCGCCGCGATCGGAAACACCGCGAGCAGGCCATCGCCCATGAACTTCAGCACCTCGCCGCCCTGCCCGCGGATCGCCTCGACCTGGCAATCGAAATAGAGGTTGAGGATGTCGACCACGGTTTCGGCCGGCAGCCGGTCCGACAACGGCGTGAAGCCGCGCAGGTCGGACAGCCAGATCGCGGCATGCATCGTATCGGTGTGGCCGCGGCGGATCTGGCCACCCAGAATGCGGGCGCCGGCGCTGTTGCCGACATAGGTGTCGAGCAGCATCGAGGCGATGCGGCGCAAGCCGATGATCTCGGTGTAGCGCGACAAAGCCGGGATCACCGCGCGGATCGCCTCGGCCTGCGCCTCGGTGAAGCCGCCGGGCGACCTGGTCGTCCAGCTCGACGCATGCACCTCCCCGTCGAGAAAGATCAGCGGCAGCGCCAGATAGTCGGTGACGCCGTCAGCGCGCAGGTCCATCAGGATCGGGTAGCGCTCGGCCTCCGGCGACTGCGGATTGGCCCGGAACGCCACGCCCTGGCGCACCACCACCGCGAGCGGGCTGTCCCAATAGGTCGGCGAGTCCTGGAAGCCATAATCGACGCTGCCGATCTCGACCTCGCCGCCCTGCCGCCAGACGAAGCTGCGGCCGAAGATCTCCGGATGCAACGTGCGGACGAAAACACCGGCGCGCCACAGCGGAACGCCGAGCGCGACGAGGCGTCCGCAGGCCTCGGACATGGTCTGGCTCGGCTGGTCCGACGACCGGGCGCCGTCGATGAGCCAGTTGATCAGCGCAGTCAGGCTCGATGGGTCCATTGGCAAAGCCTAGGCCAGCGCGCACGCCGACGGTAGTCAGCGGCGCCGTCAGTCTTCAGCCGCGTCTTCAGCCGACTTGGCCGCGATGGCGCAGCAGATGGTCGGCGAGCACGCAGGCCATCATCGCTTCGCCGACCGGCACGGCGCGGATGCCGACGCAGGGGTCGTGACGGCCCTTGGTCAGGATCTCGGTCTCGTGGCCGGCGCGATCGACGGTCTGGCGCGGGGTCAGGATCGACGAGGTCGGCTTGACGGCGAAGCGCACCACGATCGGCTGCCCGGTGGCGATGCCGCCGAGAATGCCGCCGGCATTGTTGGAGAGGAAGCGCGTGCCGTCATTGGCCGAGCGCATCTCGTCGGCGTTCTCCTCGCCGGTCAGTTCGGCCGCAGCAAAACCGGCGCCGATCTCGACGCCCTTGACGGCGTTGATACTCATCATCGCCGCCGCCAGATCCGCGTCGAGCTTGCCGTAGAGCGGCGCGCCGAGTCCCGCCGGCACGCCTTCGGCGGTGATCTCCAGCACCGCGCCGATCGAGGAGCCGGATTTGCGGATGCCGTCGAGATAGTCCTCGAAGAACGCCGCTTTGTCCTTGTCGGGACAGAAGAACGGGTTGCGCGCGATCTCGTCCCAGTCCCACTTGGCGCGGTCGATCTTGTGCGGCCCCATCTGCACCAGCGCGCCGCGCACCTTGACGCCCGCCAGGATCTTGCGCGCGATCGCGCCTGCCGCGACGCGCGTCGCGGTCTCGCGCGCCGAGGAGCGGCCGCCGCCGCGATAATCGCGCAGGCCGTATTTGGCCTCGTAGGTGAAGTCGGCATGGCCCGGGCGAAACTTGTCCTTGATCTCGGAATAGTCCTTCGAGCGCTGGTCGGTGTTCTCGATCAAGAGCGCAATCGGCGTGCCCGTGGTGACCTGCGCGCCGGTGTCGGGATCGGGCATCACGCCGGACAGGATCTTCACCTKGTCCGGCTCCTGGCGCTGGGTGGTGAAGCGCGACTGGCCGGGCCGGCGGCGGTCGAGATCGACCTGGATCTCCGCAGGCTCCAGCGGAATGCGCGGCGGACAGCCGTCGACCACGCAGCCGATGGCCACGCCATGGCTCTCGCCGAAGGTGGTGACGCGGAACATGTGGCCGAAGGTGTTGAAGGACATGAGTTGATCACCCGATCGGGAAAACCGTCATTCCGGGATGAAGCCCGGGGTCGCGAGAGTCCGGCTTCGCCTCTGCGAGACGCCCCGGACTGACGGGACAAGCTAGCTGAACTTCTCGAAGCCGTCCTCGCCGAACACATACACCGCGCCCTGCTGGATCGGCAGGTCGACGGCGCGGTTCGGCGTTTCGAAGCCGAGCGCGACCATCAGCGCCCGCGCCGTGCCGCCATGGGCGACGGCGACGATATCGCCGGTGAGCTGATCATACCAGTCGCGGACCCGGCGTTCGACATCGGCATAGGTCTCGCCGCCCTCCGGCGCCAGCGTCCACTTTTCGGTCAGGCGCTTGGCGTAGAAAACCGGATCGGCGGCCTGCATTTCTGGCAGGGTCGCGCCCTCCCATTTGCCATAGCCGATCTCGCGCAGCCGCGCATCGAGCGCGTAATCCTCGACCGGCAGCTGCAAGGTCTCGCGCACCAGCTCCATGGTGGCGCGGGCGCGGCTGAGCGGGCTCGCGACATAAGGCAGCCGCATCGCGTCATGGCCGTTGCGTGCGACCAGCTGGCTCAGGATGTTGCCGGCTTGCACGGCCTGGACCCGGCCGAGCGCGTTGAGCGGAATGTCCTGCGTGCCTTGCAGGCGGCCGAGTGCATTCCATTCCGTCTCGCCGTGGCGGATGTAGTAGATCGTGGGCCGGGGCATTGCGGTTGAAACGCTACTCCTTGGCGCCGACGGAATTGCTGAGCGAGATGTCGGGCGCCTCCGGCCGCTTCATGCCGACGACGTGATAGCCGGAATCGACGTGGTGCACCTCGCCGGTGACGCCGCGCGACAGGTCGGACAAGAGATACAGAGCGCTGTCGCCGACCTCCTCGATGGTCACGGTCCGGCGCAGCGGCGCGTTGTACTCGTTCCACTTCAGAATATAGCGGAAATCGCCGATGCCCGACGCCGCCAGCGTCTTGATGGGGCCTGCGGAGATCGCGTTGACGCGGATGTTCTTCTCGCCGAGATCGGCGGCGAGATATTGCACGCTCGATTCGAGCGCGGCCTTGGCGACGCCCATGACGTTGTAGGTTGTAGTGCGGCATCCATTTCTCGGCGCCGTAATAGGTCAAGGTGATGATCGAGCCGCCGTCGGTCATCAGCTTCTCGGCGCGCTGCGCGATCGCGGTCAGCGAGTAGCAGCTGATCAGCATGCTCTTGGAGAAATTGTCCTGCGTGGTCTCGATGTAGCGGCCGTCGAGCTGGTCCTTGTCGGAGAAGGCGATCGCGTGCACGACGAAATCGATCTTGCCCCACTTCTCCTTCAGGACATCGAACACCGCATCGATCGTCGTGGGATCCGTGACGTCGCAATGGCCGAGCACGAGGCCGCCGAGGTCGGCGGCGAGCGGCTCGACCCGCTTCTTCAGCGCGTCGCCCTGATAGGTGAGCGCGATCTCAGCACCGGCCGCGCGCGCTGCCTTCGCGATGCCCCAGGCGAGGCTCTTGTCATTGGCGAGGCCCATGATCAGCCCGCGCTTGCCCTGCATCAAACCTGAAATCTGCGCCATGCGGCTTCCCATCGAACTGATTATTAACTGTGGACGTACACCACCGGTCTGGCCCGGTACAGCCCCATTCCGCCCGCTCTGTGGCAAACTGCAGGCAGGGGTCTGCCCGGACCGGAATAGACCCGTCACCGCGGTGTTATGGTCGGTGCAAGGGGGTGGTTGCGGCCCACACCTTGTCCCAGCAGCGAACGGCCGCAGGACAGTCCATGAGCGCGTTCCGCCAGAGCGTCGAGGCCATGATTCCGGCACTGCGCCGCTATGCGCGGGCGCTGGCGCGCGACATGGACGCGGCCGACGACCTCGTCCAGGACACTCTGGTGCGGGCGCTGCGGTCGGAACGGCTGTTCCTCGGCGGCGACATCAGGAGCTGGCTGTACACGATCCTGACCAACCTCAACAAGAACCGCCGGCGCTCGCTGGCCCGCAGGCCGCTGCTCATGCCGCTCCACGACGACAATCCCGACGCCAGCGGCACCGAGGCCGAGGGCCGCGATATCGAACGCGCGCTGGCGACGCTCGTCGAGGAACAGCGCGCCGTGCTGCTGCTCGTCGTCCTGGAGGGGATGAGCTATCGCGAGGTGGCCGACATCCAGGGCGTGCCGATCGGGACCGTGATGTCCCGCCTCGCCCGGGCCCGCGCCCATGTCCGCGCCGTGATCGAAGGTGAACGGCCGGCCCTGCGGAGGGTGAAATGAGCCGACGATCCACCGCACAAAAGCCGCGCCGGCGCGCTCGCCTGCCGCGCGCAAGGGCTGTCGCGCCGCGCGACTGCACGATTGCAACGAGATCCAGATCATGACCGATCCGACGATTCCCGTCACCGAGGACGAACTGCACGCCTATGTCGACGATGAACTGCCGGCCGAACGCCGCGGCGATGTCGAGAGCTGGCTGGCGGCTCACCCTGTCTCTTATACACATCTAGATGTGTATAAGAGACAGTTCCTGGCCGGCGGCGCGGCCGGCTGGGTCGCGCATGGCGCCGCGTCGCCGCCGGCTCTGTTGCAGAATGTGACCGGCGAGGCGCTCGACGCGCTGCTCCGCCCGCTCGTCCATCTCGGCCGCCGGCTCGAAGCGGTGCTGACCCTGTCTCTTATACACATCTAGATGTGTATAAGAGACAGTTCCTGGCCGGCGGCGCGGCCGGCTGGGTCGCGCATGGCGCCGCGTCGCCGCCGGCTCTGTTGCAGAATGTGACCGGCGAGGCGCTCGACGCGCATCGGCTCTACGTCGTCGACGTCCGCCATCCGGTCGAGGTCCCCGGGGACGAGAAGGCCCATCTGCAGCAATGGCTGACGCGGCGCTGTGGCCGGACCGTGCAGGCACCGGAGCTGGAGGCCACGGGACTCAAGCTGGTGGGCGGACGGCTGCTGCCCGGCCCGACCGGCCCGGCCTCGTTCCTGATGTATGAGAGCGCGTCGGGCGAGCGCTTCACCGTCTACGCCACCAAGACCGCGATCGAAGCGGCGCAGATGCGCTATACGACCCAGGACAATGCCGCGGCGCTGTCCTGGGCGGAGCGCGGCGTCGGCTATGTCGTCACCGGAGGAACCGACCGCACCCGTCTCACCCAGGTTGCGCGCCTTGTTTATGACCAGGCTGAACGGTCGGGCGGATAGCGCCCGATGGCGCGGAAGCGGACGAAGCTCACCACGGCCGCGCGCTTTTTCGCTGGGCTTGCAGGCGCTTGAGCCGACCGCCGAGATCGCGGCTGGCGCCGCAAGAGGCCGCGCTTCGGCGCGCCGGACCGCACGCAAGCGGCGAGACCCCAATTCGGTCACTGAAAATCTGGAATCAGGCCACCACCCGGTCTCAATATCGCGCCAAACATTCACGAAAAAATGAGGAGTGTTCGATCCGCCGATCGACACACCAGCGGCCTCGATCGGGGTTTTGTACCGCGCTGGTCCCCCTTTCGAGGCCGCACTTTCTCCTCATCGCTTCACAGCCCGCCGGCAACGCGCAGCCTCACGAGAGGTTGCTGCGCGGATTGTACGGATGGCGGTCGCGCCACTTGGTCATCAGCGCCTCCAGCTCGGAATCATTGCCGTCCGGCAGCACGATGCGCGTAGTGACGAACAGGTCCCCCATCGAGCCATCGCCCTTGGGCAGGCCCTTGCCCTTGAGCCGGAACGTCCGGCCGCTCGAGGTGTTCTTGGGAATCGACAGTTCGACCGCGCTGCCGAGCGTCGGCGCACGGACCTTGGCGCCCAGCACCGCCTCGTAGAGCGTGATCGGCAAATCCAGCCTGATGTCGCTGCCCTCGACCTTGAAGAAGGGATGCGGCGCAACCTGGATCGTGATCAGGAGGTCGCCGGGCCGGTGTCCCGGCGCGCTCTCGCCCTGCCCCTTCAGCCGGATCTGCTGACCAGCGGTCACGCCGGCGGGGACCTTGACGTTGAGCTCCTTGCCCGARGGCAGCCGCACSCGCTTCTCGCCGCCTTTGACCGACTCCTCGAGCGTCACCGACATCGCCACCTTCAGGTCGAGATCGAGACCGACGCCGCCGGTATCGAACTCGAACGGGCTGCCGCCGCCGGGCCGGGCACCACGAGCGCCCGCGCCGCCGAACATGCTGTTCAGGATGTCCTCGAAGCCGCCGCCGCCGCCAAAGCCGGGACCGCCCCCACCACTGCGGAAGGTGTAGCTTTCGAAGCCGCCCGGCCCGCCCCGACCGGCACCGCCGCCCGGGAAGCCCTGGAAGCGCGGCTTGCCGTCGGCGTCGATCTCCCCGCGATCGAACTGCTTGCGCTTCTCCTCGTCGCCCAGGATCTCGTTGGCCGAATTGATCTCGGCAAACCTCGCCGATGCCTTCGGATCATCCTTGTTGCTGTCGGGATGGTGCTTCTTGGCGAGCTTGCGATAGGCGCTCTTGATGGCCGCAGCGCTGGCGCTTCGCGGCACCCCCAAGACCTCATAGGGGTCACGCATCCGTCACGTCTCCTTACAGAAAATGAGATATTAACCTATGGGCTCCCCGCCCGCTTTGCATTTCATCTGGTTAGTCCGTTGTATTTTTGCAACGGGTTCCAGAGCCGTTCCCTCAGCTTTGCTGCCAGGGTTTGAGCGTGCGGATGTCCCAGCGCCCCCGCTCGATCCGGCACGCCGAGCCCTGCAGCCAGCGCTCGGTCTTGCCATTGACGTAGCTCGCCAGAAAGTCGCGGCACGTCCGGCCATTGTCGCCGGTATAGGTCTTGGCGATCGGCGTCACCGAGCCGCGGGCCCCGGTCTGCGGGTTTTGCCAGGGCTGGCTGGAGTCCTTGTCGCCCTTGGTCAGCACGTCGGACGCCGCGTTGCGGGCGAAAGCGAGATCGGCTTCGGTCGGCTCGCGCTCCGGCGCCGGCCTGATCGCGCTCGTGATCTCCGCATCCTCCATCTTGGCAAAGGCCGATTCGGGGCGCGACAGGCTGCAGCCACCGCCGGACAGTCCGATGAGAATGAGTGTCAAAGCCGCGCCAGCATGACCAATCGCGGATAGGCCAAGCCGGACCGATGTCCTATATAGGGCCGTAACGACATGGACGTGCGCGCGCCTGGCCGCCGGTGAACGCAAAACTCGGACTCCCCATACTCATGACCGACCCCACGAGCATCAAACACCAGACAACCTTAACATCCGGTACATCGGCCGATTTTACCCAGGCCAGCGAACCGTTTGCCCTGTTTGCCGAGTGGTTCGGCGAGGCCAACAAGAGCGAGCTCAACGATCCGAATGCGATGGCGCTGGCGACGGTCGACGACATCGGGCTGCCCGATGTGCGCATGGTGCTGATGAAGGGCTATGACGAGGACGGCTTCGTGTTCTACAGCCACAAGGCCAGCCAGAAGGGCCAGGAGCTCGCCGGCAATCCGAAGGCCGCGCTGCTGTTTCACTGGAAGTCGCTGCGCCGGCAGGTCCGCATCCGCGGCCTGGTGACGCCGGTGACCGACGAAGAGGCCGACGCCTATTTCGCGACTAGGCCGAAGCAGGCGCAGCTCGGTGCCTGGGCCAGCAAACAGTCGCAGCCGCTGGAAAGCCGATTCGCCTTCGAGCAGGCGATCGCCAAGGTCGCTGCGCAATACATCATCGGCGAAGTGCCGCGGCCGCCGGGGTGGAGCGGCTGGCGCATCAACCCGGTGCGGATGGAGTTCTGGCACGACCGGCCATTCCGTCTGCACGACCGTATCGAATTCCGGCGCGACGCGGCCGGCCAGCCGTGGACAAAGGTGAGGATGTATCCGTAGCGGCGCGTTCAGGCCCGCACGCCCCCGCCCCTGCCAGCAACAATTGCCATCAGAATTCGGTGCGCATGAATCGCGCACCGAACACCCAACCATTGTGGTAAACTGATCCCGCGTGGATCGTGAAAGACCCTGTTCATGCCGACCTCCTCTTCCAACCAACCGCGGCGCACGATGCTGCTGACCGGCGCCAGCCGCGGCATCGGCCATGCTACCGTGATCCGCTTCTCGTCAGCCGGCTGGCGCGTGCTCACCTGTTCGCGGCATCCCTTCCCGGAGGAATGCCCCTGGGGCGCCGGCCCCGAGGACCATGTCCAGGTCGACCTCTCCGACCCGCAGGACACGCTGCGCGCCATCGCCGAGATCAAGCAGCGGATAGACGGGGGCGAGCTTCACGCTTTGGTCAACAACGCGGCAATCTCACCAAAGGGCGCCGGAGGCGCCCGGCTCGGCACCGTCGACACCGACCTCGACACCTGGAATCACGTTTTCCGTGTCAACTTCTTCGCGCCCATCATGATGGCGCGCGGCCTGATCAACGAGCTCAAGGCGGCCAAGGGCTCGGTGGTCAACGTCACGTCGATCGCCGGCTCGCGGGTGCATCCGTTTGCAGGCGCGGCCTACGCCACCTCCAAGGCGGCGCTGGCGGCGCTGACCCGCGAGATGGCGTCGGATTTCGGCCGCGTCGGCGTGCGCGTCAACTCGATCGCTCCCGGCGAGATCGACACCTCGATCCTGTCGCCCGGCACCGAGAAGATCGTGCAGGAGCAGATCCCGATGCAGCGCCTCGGCACGCCCGACGAAGTGGCCAAGATCATCTATGTGCTCTGCAGCGAGACCAGCTCCTACGTGAACGGGGCCGAGATCCACATCAATGGCGGCCAGCACGTCTGAGGCGAGCCGCCAAGCCGGACCTGAGACCCGGCTCGGACTTGGTTCACGCCGGCTTTCAGCTCACGACGAAACCAGGGTCGACCCGCGAAGTTGCGATTAACGCCGGCTGGATCATGATGCGTTCCACAGAAACGCATCACGGTCCTACTTCTTGTTCGAGCATGATCTTTTCGGAAGATCCGTTTCTTCTTTTCAGAACGATGCTCGGGACGAAAGATGCAAACGATCGCACTACAAACAAATAGCGCCCCCGGAAGGGAGCGCTGTCGATCTTGCATAGCTGATTTCAGATCATCGGCTGCCGTGTCGAATGACCACGCGCGCCGAGCACGTCGGTTCAGCCTTCGCACACCAAGTTGCGGAGAATCTGCGCGGCGCGCCAGCGCAGACGGGCGGATTCGACGTTGAGCGCACTGGAGCAGTCATCATCGCGCTCGTCCTCTTCGAGCTCGGCGCCGCAATAGCGGCAGGTGCGCGGCGACAGCGCATGAGCCACGACGGTACCGGCGCGGCCGCGCTGATAGCTCGCGAGCTCGACCACGTTGTTTGATGCCGTTATGCGTTTTTCAACCATTGCCGCCTCTTGGCCATGGACGCGATCAACACGCCCCTCAAGCTCTGTCTCGCAGGCCACGCGCCGAAGCGCTCTTTGGTGGTCCTGATGAGCAGGTTTTATCGCAGAGAAGTTTCGATCAAACGTTCAGCGTTCCCCTCAAATTTTACCTGAGGAATTGAGGCGGCTTTGCAGCGGCGTTGCAACGAGCCTAACAAGTATTTCCTGCCAATGCCGCGTCCGAATCATGCCGTGCATAGCGGCAAGCCGGCGACGCCGTTCGATGAGCCACGTCACTAACAACTGCCAGCACCGGCGCGCGAGCAGGGCAAGAATTGCCGAGCATGATGCAGCCGCGCCAGTTCAGATCAGACCGCGGTCATGGCGCCGATCTGCAACGCGCTCGGTCAGAGCCACTTCTTCAATTTGAAGATGTAGTACGGCACGATCGCGCAGATCAGCATCAGCACCAGCGCCATCGGATAGCCGTGCGCCCATTCGAGCTCCGGCATACTCTTGAAATTCATGCCGTAGATCGATGCGATCAAGGTGGGCGGCATCAGCACCACGGCCATGACGGAGAACAGCTTGATGATGTTGTTCTGCTCGAGATTGACGACGCCGAGCATTGCATCCAGCACGAAGGTGATCTTGCCGGCGAGATAGGACGCATGATCAGTCAGCGAGGCAACGTCGCGCTGCATGGTCTTGAGCTGCTCGCGCATGTCCTTTGACCATTTCACGCCTTCGACCACCGCCGACAGGAAAGTGACAAGGCGCCCGATGGAGACCAGACTTTCGCGCACCTTCGAGGTGAGGTCTCCCTTGCGGCCGATCGCGATCAGGATCTGCGAATATTGCTTGGCGTGGCCATGCCGCTCATTGTTCGGCTCGAAGATCTCGTGGCTGACCTGATCGATGTCGGCGCCGACCCGCTCGAGGATGTCGGCGCAGCGGTCGATCACCGCATCGAGCAATTCCATCAGCACCATCTCGCCGGTGATCCCCGGCGCGCAGCTGCGGGCGAGCTTGGCCTCGACCACCGCGAACGGCCGCGGCTGGTCATAGCGCACGGTCACCAGGCGGTGCCCTGCCAGGATGAACGTCACCGCCGTGGTCCTCGGCATGTCGGTGTCGGAGTGACACATCAGCGTCGCCGTCATGTAGCGGGCGCCGTTCTCGATATAGAGCCGGCTGGAGATCTCGATCTCCTGCATGTCCTCCCGGGTCGGCACRGCGATTCCAGCCAGTTGCTCGACGGCGCGGTCTTCGGCGCTGCTCGGATTCACCAGGTCGACCCAGACCGCATTGTCGGGCAGAGCCGAGGGATCGGTGACCGCCGCCTTCTTCAGCGAGGACTCGGACGGGACGAACACCGAGAACATGAAGAACTCCGAATCACGAAACGTGGTTTTAGGGGGCTTAGCGGCGGGATGATGCTGCCTTGTGACGCAGCTTGCCGTTACGGTCCATCGCCCATTTTCGCAAACGCTTGTTTGCATCTGCTCAGGAACAGGGCAGACCGTGCCACCCGGAGCACAGTTGGGGATTGCCGGCAGCATTTTTGCGGCAAAAAGGCAACAATCGCGGCGCTGCAGCGCGGAGTGTGCGTGTATCGGCTGGAGTCGAGGCCAATTTTGACGATAATGGGACGCATGGAATCACGCTGCGGTGGCACCGCCGTGCCCTTGCAACGTCAATTGTCAACTTGGAAAATCGGTGACATGTCGCTGAAGGTGAAACTTGGACTCTTGGCCGCGGGCCTGATGTTGTCGGGCTGCATGCAGGCTACGACCTATGAGGCGACCAACACCCAGGCTTTCAAGCCGAAGGACAAGGAACTTCTGTCGAAGATCCGCTACGCCAATACGCCCGTGGCCGAACCGTATCGGCGCGCGATCGTCGACTATCACCGCAAGGAAGCCCCGGGTTCCATCGTCGTCGATTCGGACAGCCACTACCTCTATTACGTGCTCGAAGGCGGCAAGGCGATTCGCTACGGCATCACCGTCGGCGAGGAGGCGATGGCCTGGTCCGGCATCGCCAAGGTCGGCGCCATGACCGAGTGGCCGGCCTGGCATCCGACCAAGAGCGAGATCGAGCGCTTGGGCGTGCCGACCTTCGTGGCTCCCGGCCCGGACAATCCGATGGGATCGCGTGCAATGTACCTCTATGCCAACGGCAAGGACACGCTGTTCCGCATCCACGGCACCAACCAGCCGGAATATATCGGCGCCTCGATCTCGTCGGGCTGCATCCGCCTGACCAATGAGGACGCGATCGACCTCTACAACCGGGTCAAGGTCGGCACCATTGTCGTGGTGCTGGATCCGAAGAAGGGCGATTCGCCCTACAAGCCGCAGATGGCGCTGCAGGGCGGAGCAACCTTCGCCGCGATGCAGTAAGGCCGCTGCGGCGGCCACTACATCAAAAGCCGAGAAACGCGTTTAGCACCCTTTCAAAGGCGCCGGTCCTCCGGCGCCTTTTTGTTTTGACCCCCGTCAAGACCGGCTCCGATGCCTTCTCTTGCCCGCCTTCGCGGGCGCGGGCTGGGGCGCTGGCGGGGGTGTCGCCGTCTCTGCCTCTTCGGCGTCCGCCGCGGCAGCATCGGCTGAACCCGGCTCTGACGGCGCCGCTCTCTGCGGCTCGGCGGGCGTTGCTTCACCAGCCGCTGCTCCGCGCGCAGGCTTGCCGACCTTGCCCTCCTCGGCCCCCTCGGCCGTCTCCCGCGGCGGCGCCCCGTCGGGACGCACCGCCGGCATCAACGGCGCGATTTGCGGGAGCGGATCCAGCACGTCCCATTGGCAGATGCGATAATTGCTGCGCCGCTCGGCGAGGTCGAGATGGATGTGGTCCTCGTGATACCAGTCGGAAKCAGGCCCCAGCRCGGTTGTGAAGCGCGTGCACACGGAATGCAGCACGGCYTCACGCAGCTCCCGCGGCTGGGTCCGGTCGGTCAGCTCGATCATGCGGCCGTCGGCCAGCTTGAAGCCGCGCACATCGATCGCATTGGCGCGGCCATGCTCGGAAAGTTGGGCGCCGCTGACACGGTTGCGGCCGCGACACTCATAGGCATCGAAATTATCCAGGACGGCGGGCGGGCTGCCGAGCGATTGCAGGAGGGGCACGACATCGGAGCGGACCCAGGACGCGATCGCCGACGCCATCGGACAACGCATGATCGCCGCCGGGGTCACGGCCACCCGCCGCTTGTCCGGCAGCACCACGGCTTCCAGGCGCACCAGGTCGTCGCCACCGCAAGCCCCCGGCCCCTTGATCGGCGGAATTGATGGCGCCACCGCGATCTCCTCGGTCAAAGCGAGGCGGCAGGCCGATGGCTGCGGCACCTGCAGGGCCCTGGGACCGGCGTTGGCGTCCGACTTGACGTCCGACTTGGCGTCGGTCCCAGCCTCGTTCCCAGCCTTCTCCTGCGCCTGCCGCGCAGCTCCCGGCTCGCCCTTCGCCGCGGCGGCCTTCCCGCCAGCGCCGGCCGAATCGGTTGCCCCAGCGCCGGCCCGGACACGCGGCGGCGCCGCTTCAGGGCGCGGCTGCGGCAGCGGCACCGTCGCTATCGCGGGCTCATTGCGCGACGGCCCGGGTGCAGCATGGGCCTGGAGATGGCCCGCCTCGCGCGACCTTGCGGCCGCCGGCGCGGCAGCCATGAGCCAGCTCAATGCGAACACTGCCAGCGCCGCGCTAACCATCGGCCCTTGCGCGACGTCGTGGCCCGCACAAGGCCATTTGCGCGCGCTGCGGCGCGCGCTAAAATTCACGGAACAGACCAAAAGACCCTCGCTGTCCTAAAGCGAATACCACCGGAGGAACGACCTGATGCTTGGTTTGATGCAAGACTGGCCCCTGCTTTGTCACCGGATCATCGAACATGCGGCGACAATCCACGGCTCCCAGGAGGTCGTGACACGCTCTGTCGAAGGTCCCATCGTTCGCACCACCTACGGCGAGATCCACAAACGCGCCCTCAAGGTTTCACAGCAGTTGACGCGTCATGGCATCAAGCTGGGCGATCGYGTTGCCACCATTGCCTGGAATACCGGCCGCCATCTCGAGGTCTGGTACGGCATCATGGGAATCGGCGCGATCTGCCACACCGTCAATCCAAGGCTGTTTCCGGAGCAGATCGCCTGGATCATCAACCACGCCCAGGACCGGGTCGTTATCACCGACCTGACCTTCGTGCCGCTGCTGGAGAAGCTCGCCGACAAGCTGCCYAGCGTCGAGCGCTACGTGGTGCTGACCGATGCAGCGCACATGCCGCAGACGACGCTGAAGAACGCGGTCRCCTATGAATCCTGGATCGGCGAGGCCGATGGCGACTTCGCCTGGGGCACGTTCGACGAGAACACCGCGGCGGCGATGTGCTACACGTCCGGCACCACGGGTGATCCGAAGGGTGTGCTGTATTCGCATCGCTCCAACGTGCTGCATGCGTTGATGGCCAATTCCAGGGATTCGCTCGGCACCTCGGCCGCAGACACAATGCTTCCGGTGGTTCCGCTGTTCCATGCCAACAGCTGGGGCATCGCATTCTCCGCGCCGTCGATGGGCACCAAGCTGGTGATGCCCGGTCCGAAGCTCGACGGCGCKTCCGTCTACGAGCTGCTCGATACCGAGAAGGTGACCTACACCGCGGGCGTGCCGACGGTGTGGCTCATGCTGCTGCAGCACATGCAGGCGCATAACCTCAAACTGCCCCATTTGAAGATGGTGGTGTGCGGCGGCTCGGCGATGCCGCGCTCGATGATCCAGGCCTTCCTCGACATGGGCATCGGCGTGCGCCACGCCTGGGGCATGACCGAGATGAGCCCGATCGGCACGCTCGCGACCTTGAAGCCGCCGTTCCTCGRCGCCGAGGGTGACGCCAAGCTCGACGTGCTGCAGACCCAGGGCTTTCCGCCGTTCGGCGTCGAGATGAAGATCACCGAYGATGCCGGCAACAAGCTGCCCTGGGACGGCAAGACCTTCGGCCGGCTSAAGGTCTCCGGGCCCGCCGTCTCCAAGGCCTACTACAAGGTCGACACCAACATCCTCGACGGCGAAGGCTTCTTCGACACCGGCGACGTCGCGACGGTCGACCCCCACGGCTTCATGCGCATCACCGATCGCTCCAAGGACGTCATCAAATCCGGCGGCGAATGGATCTCCTCGATCGATCTGGAGAACCTCGCGGTCGGCCATCCGGCCGTCGCAGAGGCGGCCGTGATCGGCGTGTATCACCCGAAATGGGACGAGCGGCCGCTGCTCATCGTRCAGCTCAAGCAGGGCCAGACCGCGACGCGCGAGGACATCCTGAAATACATGGAAGGCAAGATCGCCAAATGGTGGATGCCTGATGACGTCGCGTTCGTGGACGGCATCCCGCACACCGCAACCGGCAAGATCCTGAAGACGGCCTTGCGCGACCAGTTCAAGGCCTATCGCTTCCCCAACGCGGCCGCTTGAACGCCCGATCATCGTTGAACGCGACCGGCGGCCTCTCCGACCAGAGAGGCCGCTTCTGCATGTGGGCGTTGGACAGCGGGATCGGCCTGAACCACCATTCCGACCGAACGCGAGAAGGAGATTCGACGGCCATCATGGGCACGAACGCAAACCGGCCGGGACCAGAATCGCCGCGGGCCACGTGGCGCGAGGTGCCCTCGACCGTGCTGACGCTGGGGCTGGTGTCACTCCTGATGGACATCTCCTCGGAGCTGGTGCACGCGCTGCTGCCGGTCTTTCTTGCAAGCGTGGTCGGCGCCAGCACCGTCACCATCGGGCTGATCGAAGGCGTCGCCGAGGCGACCGCGGCCATCACCAAAGTGTTTTCCGGCGCGCTGTCGGACCGGATCGGCAACCGCAAGCTGCTGATCGGGATCGGCTATGGGCTCGCCGCCCTGACCAAGCCGGTGTTTCCGCTCGCCAGCACGTCCGGGCAAATCCTCGCTGCRCGGTTCATCGATCGCATTGGCAAGGGCATCCGCGAAGCGCCGCGGGATGCGCTCATCGCCGATGTGACCCCGGAGGGCATCCGCGGCGCGAGCTACGGCCTGCGCCAGTCGCTGGATACGATCGGAGCCTTTGCCGGTCCGCTGCTCGCGGTGGCACTGATGGCGCTCTACGACGACATCCGCGCCGTGTTCTGGTGGTCGGCGCTTCCAGCCGTGCTCGCCGTGCTGCTGATCCTGTTCGGCGTTCATGAGCCGCGGACGAGCGCGCCCGAGCCGCGCCGCAACTGGCCGATCCATGCGCGCGAGCTGCGCCGGCTGCCCCGTGCCTATTGGATCGTGGTCGCGATCGGCGCAGTGTTCGCGTTGGCGCGCTTCAGCGAGGCCTTCCTGGTCCTCAAGGCGCAAGCCGACGGTCTCGCTCTCTCCCTGATCCCGCTGGTCTACGTGCTGATGAACCTGATCTACGCCGGCGTTGCCATGCCCGCCGGCATCCTCTCCGACCGTATCGGCCGCAGCAATGTGCTCACCTGCGGCCTCGTCGTGCTGACAGCCGCCGACTTGACGCTGGCCTTCGTGCCCGGCCTCGTCGGAACCGCGATCGGCGTTGCGCTCTGGGGCCTGTATCTGGGCCTGTCGCAGGGCCTGCTCTCCGCACTGGTGGCGGATACCGCGCCGCCCGAGCTGCGGGGCACCGGCTTCGGCCTGTTCAACCTCGTGACCGGCGGTGCGCTGCTCATTGCAAGCCTGCTCGCGGGCTGGCTGTGGCACGCCCATGGGTCGCAAGCGACGTTCATGGCCGGTGCCGGGTTCTCGCTTGCCACCCTCGTCTTGATGATGACGGCTCTGCGGACCCGTCCAGCCCCAAACGCTTGACGGTATGGAAGAACCGCTCCCTCGGGCCAAACGCCCCTTGAATTTAGCGCATCCGCGTGGTCTCACACGGATGAACCGGCCGCCCGGCTTAACGCCAGCAGCGGCCCAACCTGGCAGTTCCTGACACGATGGCCCGCAGGTTTCACGCCCCCTATCTGTCGGAGCCGACCTCCAGCCTCGCGACCTGGGCCCGCAATGTGGCGGTGTTCTCCGTCGTCGCCGTGCTGGTTTCGATCCTGATCCTCCGTTTCGACTTCCTGGAGATGAAGCCGGCGCTGGCGACGTTCTTCGGGGCGCTGGGGCTGGCCGCGCTCTCGATCCTGCTCGGGCTCGCCGCCTTCGTCGCGATCTGGCGCAATGGCAGCCGCGGCATGAGCCGGGTGCTGCTGGCATTCATGATCGATGCCGTGGTGCTCGCTTATCCGGCCTATCTCGCGCTTCAATATCGCAAGCTGCCCAAGATCTACGACATCACGACCGATCCGATTGATCCGCCGCGCTTCGAGGCGCTGGCGCCACTGCGCAATGGCGACGGCACCAATACCGCGGTCTATGCCGGCCTCTATTCAGCCGAACAGCAGCGGACATTCTATCCCGATATCGAGCCGGTGCAGATCGAGCTGCCGCCCGACCGCGCTTATGCGATCGCGCTGAAGCTCGTCAACCGGCGCAAATGGTTCATCGTCGACGAGCGCGCGCCGCAGCCGCCGCGCCGGATCGGCCGTATCGAGGCCGTGGCGCGCACCCCCATCATGGGCTTCCGCGAGGACATCTCGATCCGCGTCCAGCCCGATGGCGAGGAGTCCCGGATCGATGTGCGCTCCGCCTCGCGCTATTTCGATTCCGATCTCGGCAGCAACGCCGCGCGGGTCGGAAAGCTGCTCGAGGACCTGTCGAGCGCCGGCGAGGCCGAGGCGCAGAAGCCGGTGAAGAAGGTCACGCCGCCGCCGGTGGCGGCGAAGGGCCAGGGCAACGCGAAGACCGTGAAGAAGTAAGTGGGCGAGTAGCGAATMGGGAGTCGCGAATAGGAAAGACAGCCGCACTCGCCCGCTTTTGCCCTCCCTACTCGCTACTCCCTATTCGCCAACCCGCTACACCAACCGATACGTCCCGCCGATCACCGGATCGCCGTCTGTCGCAACGACACCGCGGGCGACGAGGTCTTCCAGATGCGCGAGCACCGAATAGCCCGCTGCGGTGGTGAGCCGCGGATCGATCCCGATATAGATCGCACGCACCATGGTCGGGATGTCCGCCTCGCCCTTCGCGAGGCGATGCAGGATCGAGGCCTCGCGCGCCTGGCGGTGCCGCATCAGGAAGCGCGTGTAGCGCGGCCCTTCCGGAATCTCGGGACCATGACCTGAAAAATACAGCTCCTCCGGACGGCCGGCGAGCCGCTCCAGTGACGCCATGTAGTCGACCATCGACCCGTCGGGCGGCGCAACGATCGAGGTCGCCCAGCCCATCACGTGGTCGCCCACAAAGATGGTGCTGCGCCCGGTCCAGGCGAAAGCGAGATGGTTCGCGGTATGGCCTGGCGTGGCCACCGCTTCCAATTGCCAGCCGTCGCCCTCGATGACATCGCCATCGGCAACRATGACGTCGGGCGCGAAATCGCGATCGACGCCGGATTCCGGGCTGTGCTTCTCGCTTTCATAGCGCGGCCGCGAGGCGCGATGCGGGCCCTCGGCATAGACAGTCGCACCGGTCGCAGCCTTCAGACGGCCGGTGTTCGGCGAGTGGTCGCGGTGGGTGTGCGTGACGAGGATGTGCGTGACCGTCTCGCCCCTGACGGCATCGAGCAGCRCCTGCGCATGTGCCTCGTTGTCCGGCCCGGGATCGATGATCGCGACATTGCCGGTGCCCACGATGTAGCTGACCGTGCCGGTGAAGGTGAAGGGACTCGGATTGTTGCAGAGGACACGGCGAATGCCCGGACGGACCTCGTCGACGACACCCGCAGACAGCGGGAAGTTGCGGTTGAACGGGACGTCTTCCTCGGCCATCTGCTGCCCTTACTCTGTGCGGGCCCTTGAACGGCCCGCTTCCTCCGACGTCATGCCCCGCGCAGGCGGGGCATCCCGTACGCCATGACGTCTCGGCTCACCATTGTCGTCCCGGCATACTGGATCGTCCGCCTTCGGCCTTCGCGGACGATGACAGTTGAGGGCGTGGCAGATGCCGGAGACGACGGCACGAACTAGAAAAACGCCTGAATGCCGGTGATGGCGCGGCCGAGGATCAGCGCGTGGACGTCGTGCGTGCCCTCATAGGTGTTGACCGTCTCGAGGTTCGCGGCGTGGCGCATCACCTGATACTCGATCTGGATGCCGTTGCCGCCATGCATGTCGCGGGCGACGCGGGCGATRTCGAGCGCCTTGCCGCAATTGTTGCGCTTGACGATCGAGATCATCTCCGGCGCCATCTTGCCCTCGTCCATCAGGCGGCCGACGCGCAAGCTCGCCTGCAGGCCGAGCGCGATCTCGGTCTSCATGTCGGCGAGCTTCTTCTGGACGAGCTGCGTCGCGGCGAGCGGCTTACCGAACTGCTTGCGATCGAGCGTGTACTGGCGGGCGCGATGCATGCAGTCCTCGGCGGCGCCGAGCACGCCCCAGGAGATGCCGTAGCGGGCGCGGTTGAGGCAGCCGAACGGGCCCTTCAGGCCGGAGACGTTGGGCAGCAGCGCCTCTTCCGGCACCACCACACCATCCATCACCACCTCGCCGGTGATCGAGGCGCGCAAGGACAGCTTGCCGCCGATCTTCGGCGCCGACAGGCCCTTCATGCCCTTCTCGAGGATGAAGCCGCGGATCTGGTTGTCATGCGCGGCGGACTTCGCCCACACCACGAACACGTCGGCGATCGGCGCATTCGAGATCCACATCTTGCTGCCGGTCAGGCGATAGCCGTCGGCGACCTTCTCGGCGCGCGTCTTCATGCCGGCCGGATCGGAGCCGGCATCCGGCTCGGTGAGGCCGAAGCAGCCGACCCATTCGCCGCTGGCGAGCTTCGGCAGGTACTTCTTGCGCTGGTTTTCGTCGCCATAGGCATAGATCGGATACATCACCAGCGACGACTGCACCGAGTTCATCGAGCGATAGCCGGAATCGACGCGCTCGATCTCGCGCGCCACGAGGCCATAGGCGACGTAGCTCGCATTGGCGCAGCCATATTCCTCCGGCAGGGTGATGCCGATCAGGCCGAGCTCGCCCATCTCGTTGAAGATCTCGCGRTCGGTCTTCTCCTCGAGATAGGCCTTGGTCACGCGCGGCAGCAGCTTGTCCTGGGCATAGGCGCGCGCGGTGTCACGCACCATGCGCTCGTCTTCGGTCAGCTGATCATCCAGCAGGAAGGGATCGTCCCACTGGAAGCTCGACTGGGCCGGCTTGTCCTTTGCCTGAGGGCGCGCGCTCATGAATGATCCTTTCGCGTCTCGCTGCGCACGGGTCGCAGCAGTTGAGAGGTTAAGTCCTGGAAGTTCAGCCTTCAAGCCGTTCGTTGGCGACGATCTCGATGCCGAAACCCGACAGGCCCTTGTAGTCATGGGCCGACGAGGTGAGGTTCCGGATCGACGTCACGCCGAGATCACGCAGAATCTGCGCGCCGACCCCGACCTCACGCCATTGCCGGTGACGATCGGCCTCGGCGGTGTGCGGCTCTGTGACCGGCTCGACCGGGACGCCGGCTGCGCCATCGCGCAGATAGATCAGAATGCCGCGGCCGGCCTTCTTGAAGTGCTGCAGCACCGCTTGAATACGCTGCGGACCCGCGATCAGGTCCTTCACGATGTTGGGCTTGTGCAGCCGTGTCAGCACGTTCTTGCCGTCGCCGATGCCGTTGTAGACGAATGCCGCGTGGGTGATCGGATCGAACGGAGAGCGGTACGCGAAGCCCTGCAGCGGGCCGATCGGACTTTCGGTCGTGAAGGTCGACACGCGCTCGATCAGCTTTTCGCGCGCCTGACGATAGGAGATCAGATCGGCGATCGTGACGTGCTTGAGATTATGGGCCGCCGCGAAACGGACGACCTGCTCGCCCTTCATGACGGTGCCGTCGTCATTCATCAGCTCGGAGATGACGCCGACCGGCGGCAGGCCCGACAATTTGCAGAGATCGACCGCCGCCTCGGTRTGGCCCGAGCGCAGCAGCACGCCACCGTCGCGCGCGATCAGCGGGAAGATATGGCCGGGGCGCGCGAAATCGTTGGCACCGGCATTGGGATTGGCGAGCGCACGGCAGCARGAGGCGCGCTCCTCGGCGGAGATGCCGGTGCCGCCGTCCGGCTTGTAGTCGATCGAGACCGTGAACGCGGTGGTGTGGTTGGAGTCGTTGTGCGCCACCATCGGGTCGAGCCGCAACCGGCGCGCGTCGTCGGCCGTGATCGGGGCGCAGACAATGCCGGAGGTGTGACGAATGATGAACGCCATCTTGTCGGGCGTGCAGAGCGAGGCCGCAACGATGAGGTCGCCTTCCCCCTCGCGATCGTCATCGTCGGTCACGACGACCATCTCGCCCTTGGCGAAGGCGTACAGAACTTCCTGGATCGAGTCGGCCATTTGCAAGTCTCGCTGCTTTTCCGGGGCGTGCTTTAGCCGGGATCGCAGGCGCGCGCCAGAGCAGCGGAACCGCCGCTCGAAGGTCGCCTTCCCCRGGGAAAGAACCTGTCCTRCCGGGACAAGCACCCTGGTATCTGTTTAAAGTCGCCTCCCATCGAGAACAAGGGAGCCGCGCCTCATGGCCGCATTCGATTTTGCACCGCTCCTCGGCCCTGGTCTACCGGCTCCGGCCGCGCGCTGGAGCGGGCTTGCGAAATACAGCTTCGTCGGCGGCAACAATGACGCCGAYGCCGTCCCTGTGGAGGRCCTGCGCGCGGCTGCCGATGCCGTGCTCGCCCGCGAAGGCCGGGCGCTGGCCACTTACGGCCTCGCGCATGGSCCGCARGGCTATCGTCCGTTGCGCGATTTCCTGGCCACCAAGCTGGCGCGCGACGCCGGCATGTCGGTCCGGGCCGATGACATCATGATCCTGTCCGGCTCGCTGCAGGGCCTCGATCTCGTCAACCAGGCGCTGCTGACGCGCGGCGACACGGTGCTGGTCGAGCAGGACAATTACCAGGGCGCTCTGACCCGGCTGGCGCGGCTCGGCGTCAAGCCGATCGCCATTCCGCTCGACCGCGACGGCATGCGGACGGACGTGCTGGCCACGGTCCTGGCCGATCTCAAGGATCGCGGCATCCGGCCGAAATACATCTATACCATTCCGACGGTGCAGAACCCGACCGGCACCATCATGCCGGAGAGCCGACGGGCCGAGCTGCTCTGGCTGTCGCGGGCCTATGGCGTGCCGGTGTTCGAGGACGACTGCTATGCCGACCTGATCTGGGACGGCAAGCGGCCGCGCGCGATCCACGGCATGTCCGACCATGGTGGCGTGATCCATCTCGGCTCGTTCTCGAAGTCGGTCGCGCCGGCGCTCCGCGTCGGCTTCCTCGTCGCACCATGGCAGATCATGTCGGTGCTGCTGGCGCTCAAGACCGACGCCGGCTCCGGCGCGCTCGAACAAATGGTGCTGGCCGAATTCTGCAAGCCGCATTTTGCCACCCATGTGCCGCAACTGGTCAAGGGGCTGCGGGCCAAGCTGGACACGCTGGTCGAGGCACTCAATGCGGAGTTCGGCACCGCGGCCGAATTCGACGCGCCGAAGGGCGGCATCTTCCTCTGGGTCAAGCTGCCGGATCAGGTCGACGCGATGAAGCTGTCTCAGGCCGCGCTCAAGCGMGGCGTGTCGATCAATCCGGGACCGGAATGGTCGACCGATGCCACGCATGCGCGGAGCCGGCTGCGGCTGTGCTTCGCGAGCCCCTCGCATCAGGAGATCCGCGAGGGCATCGCCGTGCTCGCCGAGGTCTGCCACGAGGAGTTCGGCGTGCCCAAGCGGTCCGCCAATGTGGAGCGCGGCAGCCCGGCCGACTGACGGCGCGGCTCACCGCACCGAAAACGGCGACTGATATGGCCTSCCGAATGGCACGCCGTTGATCACGGTCTGCACCGGCTTSAGCTGCAGCTTGCCGTCGCGCTTGTTGCCGCGCGTGTCGACGAAACTGGCGGGGCCTTCGACCAGATCCATGATCGCGAGATCGGCCGGTGCGCCGAGCTGCAGGGTGCCGAGCTTCGGCGCCCGGCCGATGATCTTGGCCGRCGCCGACGTCGTCATGCTCACMACCTGCTCCAGCGACAATCCCATCGCCAGGAATTTGCCCATGACGTTGGGCAGGAACGGCATGCCCGGCGTATTGCCCGAGAACACGTGAATATCCGAGGAGATMGTGTCCGGRCCGCAGCCGCCGGGGATCGCGACCTCGGCGACGGTGAAGTCGAAGCTGCCGCCGCCGTGACCGACGTCGAACAGCACGCCGCGCTGCTTGGCCGCGAGCGCCGCCGGCAGGAGCCGGCCGTCCTGCACGATATTGGTGAAGGCGCCATTGAGGTTCGGCGCACCGGAATAAGCGTGGGTGAGGATGTCGCCGGGCCGCAGCAGGTCGAGGATCTGCGACATCAATTCGCCGGTCTCGACGCCACCGATATGCACCATCATCCGCGCCGGCCAGCCGCAGAGCTCACAGGCCTTGATGCCTCGCTTCAATGGCTCGAGCCCGTGCTTGAAGATCACGTTCTCGGACATCCGCACCTTGACCCCGAGCAGGAAGTCCGGGTTCTCGGCGAGCGCCATGGCGCAGRCCTCCACCTGCGCGTTGTCGATATTGTAGAGCTCGGCGACGGGAAAGGCCGACAGGCCATTATTGGCGATATGGACGAARGCATAGATGCGCGCGCGCGACTGGGCGACGATGAAGCGCCGCAATGCCGCCAGATTGTTGACACCCGCATCGCCGGCCGAGACGACCGTCGTGGTGCCCTGGAACTGCACCAGCTCGTCCGGTGGGATGCCGATCGCAGAGCCGTAGGGATAGACGTGACTATGAAGATCGACGAGGCCCGGCATGACCAGCCGCCCGGCGGCGTCAATCGACCGCAGCCCGCGCTCSACCGGGATCTCAGCGTCAACGGCCTCGATGATGCCCCAGCGGATCCCGATATCGCGCCTGCCCCGCAGGGACTGGCTGGGATCGATGAGGTCGCCTCCCTTGATGATGAGATCGAATTTGTCGGCCGGGCCCATCGCCGCATGGGCCGCCCCTGAGACCACGGCCATGCTGGCCGCTCCGGCAGACAACAGGAACTCACGGCGCGACAGCGCGGACATGGTCGCCTCCCCAATGCTTGTTTGTAGTTGGCCACAGCATGCGCTCGGTCCGCCGATCCGACAAGACCATAGGGTGTCAGATCCGGTTCACACGCCGACGTCGAAACTGCCGATCSGTCGTTGCGCCGTTGACGCGGTGCATTAAGATGGCGCGGCAGATCACCACGAGACCGCATGACCTCGAGCTCTCACCGCCTGCTGGCGATCGCCCTGCTTGCCTCATCATTCGCGTCGGCCGCTGCGGCAGACGAGGCCGTCGACGTCGCGCGCTCCTGGGGGCTGCTCGGAACCTGGGCCGCCGACTGCACTGCAGCGCCGGTCAAAGGCCGCGGCGCCATCATCTCCTATGAGGTCTCAGCGGACGGCAACCTGATCTACCGCCGCGATCATGATCCGTCCGATATCAACGAAGTCGCCAGCGCGCGGGTCGAGCCCGATGAGACACTGGTCCTCTCGATCGTGCTGCCCAAGGCGCGCCAGACGCGCGAGAATGGGATCGTCAGGACGACCGATGGCGGCATACGCTCGGTGTTCAATCGYGGCCAGGATGGCAGCTACACCATTCGCGAGTCCCGCTTCGTCGCCAATGGCAAGCCGACGCCAGCCCTCAAACGCTGTGACTGATCATCGGTGCCCGGCGGCCGGGAGATGGCTCGCGTGAAYCGGTCAGCAGGAATCTGAACGCGCATTCAGCAACTTCGCGGAAGTTCCTCCGGAACGTTCTGCCACACTTCAAGTTGACCTCGCGCAATTCATCTGGAGGACGACATGAAGAAACTTGCTCTTGCACTCGCGTCGCTGACGGCACTCGCACTCGCGGCTCCGTCGATGGCCAGTGCCGAGACCGTCATCATCAAGCGCGGCGGTCATCATTATCATCACGGCTGGGACCGCGGCCATCACGGCTGGGATCGGTCCCGTGCCGAGTACCGCATGCGCCGCGACATCCGGCCCTATCACCGCCATCACGACCGCACCGTGATCATCAAGCGCGGCTACTGATCGACCAGGCGACACCGAAATGGCCCCGCAAGGGGCCATTTGCTTGAGTGCGGATCTCCTCGAGTGCGGATCACGGTGAAAAGCTGTCAGCGATCCCAGTCAGGTGCAAAGCCGGGATTGACGAAGCGCTTGTCCTTCGGAAGCGCGGCGATGGTCGCGCGATCCTCATCATCCAGTTGAACTTTCATCGCGTCCCAATTYGCCTGCTGACTCTCCTTGCGGCCGGCCTTGGGAATCGCCGCTACGCCGTCCTGATCCAACAGCCATTTCAGCGCGACCTGGGCGGCGCTCGCGCCATGCTTGCTGCCGATCGCGGCCAGCGTCGCGTCGGCCGCCGCGCGGCCTTGCGCCAGCGGACAATAGGCCACCAAGGGAATCGATCGGCTCGCCATGTAGCCCATCAGCTTCGATTGATCGAGCATGACGTGGTACTCGACCTGATTGCAGGCGATCGGCGCCTGGATCTCCTCGATCGCCTGCCGCAGCAGCGCGACGGTGAAATTCGCAACCCCGATCGCGCGGGTGCGTCCCTCATCCTTCAGCTTGATCAGCGTTTCCAGCGCCGCCGGCAGGTTCATCCCCTTGGCCGGCCAATGAATGAGGTAGAGATCGACGACATCCAATCTGAGCTTCTTCAAGCTCGTGTCGAACGCGCGGCGGATCGCATCGGGTGCGAGGTTCTCCGGCCAAACCTTTGTCGTGACGTGCAATTCAGCTCGCGGCACCTGCGCCGCCGCGAGCGCCGCGCCAATCGCATCCTCATTGGCATACATTTCGGCGGTGTCGATGTGACGGTACCCGAGCGCGAGCGCGCTCTCGACCGCCTCGCGGCAGACCGTGCCCTGCATGCGAAACGTGCCAAGCCCGAGCTTGGGAAGACGGATGCCTTGGGTGTCGATTGCGTCCATGGAATCTCCTGCCAAGGCTTCGCGCCGATCCGGCGTGATCTGGCAGGCGGCGACAAGCCTTGCGTGTCAAGGTGAATGGCGGGATGCGCTGAAATCATCCCGCGGTCGCTGCGCGAGTTCAAGCAGCTCCGCAGCAGCGACAATCACGAAGTCGGGAGACGGTTCCGATCCGCGACCGATGGAGCTCTCAGCGCCAGTTGCAGATGCCGCCGCTGTCCGGCCGGCAAGGCCAGGTTTGAACACGGGTATCCATCGCTTGCGCGTCGAGCAGGCTGCGGCGGTGCATCGCTTCGCGCGCCGTGCGCAGGCGTTCGGCGGACCGCAAGATGGGCCGGCGCTTCGACGCCGCGGCGTTCCGCGACAGGTCAGGCTTGTCCTGAGCCGCGGCGACAACCGCCGATCCGACTCTGGCCTCGATCGGAACGGGCTCGAAATGCGCTTCGGGTCCAAGAGGACGCGGCGACAGGACCGCCCGGGACAGATCGAGCCGGAAGACCTCACCCGGCTGATAGTCAGCCGCCGAGACGGCGGTACCGCACACCAGCGTCGCACACGTCAAGATGCCAAACAGATTCCTCAGCTCCATGGCCCTCTCCCGCACACGCCATTGCTGGCGCGCCCCCTCTCGAGATCACGGCATCGCCGATACCCGATGATGTGTTCGGCCGTTGTCAGTCGGTGACGAAGATCATCGGGCTGCCGGCCGTTGCCGCATCATAGCCAGGGCAAAGCCGACGTCTCTCATTTAGGACATGAAGATGCCGTTTCCAGACCCAGATCTGGAATTCACGGTTAGCGCAATGCACGCCGCTGGGCGCTCGCAGCAGGACGGGACGTCATTCTTCGACGGTCATTCGGTAGTTGAACATCTCCGCCGCCCCGGCTGGTATTTGCATCACGCCCGGCTTGTCGGAGARCTCACCATCGAAGCCGACGGGGCTGGCATAGCCACGCCACGGTTCGATGCAGAGGAAGGGAGCGCCTCCCGGCTTGGACCAGATGCCAAGCTCTCGGAAGCCGTCCCAGGCCAGGACCAGCGCCGGCCCCTTGTCGCCCATGAAGCGAAGCGAGCAGCTGACGGGATGATCGAGGATCATGGCATCGTCGTCGAACAGCCGTTCGGACAATGCCAGGTCGCGGCCGCGAATCGGTGAGGGCTCGGCAGCGGCGCGCATCAGCCCACCGGCGAGGCGGCGAATGGGAGCGGGCTCCGGCTCGGCGAACAGCAGCCGATAGCTTTCCTTCGGCTCTCCAGGCAACAGCGGCCAGTTGAATGCCGGATGCGCGCCGAACGAGGCCGGCAGCACCTCGTCTCCAGCGTTGGCGATCTCCACCGCCATGTCGAGGCGATCGGCGGTGATCCGGTAGGTCAAGGTGAGCCGGAAGGCGAACGGGTAGCGCGCCCGTGTCGTCTCGTCGTCGGTCAGGCGCAGCACGCAGGATTCGGCGGTCCGCTCCAGCCAGGTGAAGCGCAGATCGCGGGCGAAGCCGTGCTGGGTCATCGGATAGGTGCGGCCGCGATGGCGCAGCTGGTCATCCTTCAGCCGGCCAACGATCGGAAACAGCCAGGGCGCATGACGCGGCCAGGCCGGGCCGGCCTGCCACAGCAGCTCCAATCCAGCGGTCGTCTTGAGCGAGCACAGTTCGGCGCCGACGGCCTTGATCGATGCGGTGACGCCGCCGGCGCTGATCGTATGGAGGTCGTCGCTCATCTCGCATCATCCCGTTCGTCGATCGCGCCGGTGATGCCGGATTGCAGCGGCCACGTCCAGACCCCTGCCCCGTGCGATCAGCGCTCGCCGACCAAGAGCCGGTAGCGGAACTGATCCAGGATGACGGCCAGCACCAGCAGCGAGCCCAGCAGGACCATCTGCATGTAGGAGCCGATCTGCGCGATGTTCATGCCGTTCTGCAGCAGCACGATGAAGAAGCCGCCGAGCACGACGTTCTCGACCCGGCCGATGCCGCCATGGAGCGAGACGCCGGCAATGACGCAGGCCGCAATGGATTCCAGCGCAATGGTGCCGCCGAGATTGGTCTCGCCGGAGCCGACGCGGGCCGTCAGCAACAGACCCGCGACCGACGCGAGCAGCGCGCACAGCGCATAGGCGATGAACAGCACCTTGGTGGTGTTGACGCCCGACAGTCTCGCCGCCTTGGCGTTGCCGCCGACCGCCTGGATGTGCTTGCCGAGCCGGGTCCGGTTCATCACCAGCCAGATCGTGGCGGCCGCGACGATCGCGACCAGCACCGGCACGGGAATGTCGAACACGCGACCGAAGCCGAGGATATCGCCGAACTCATAGGGCACCCCGGAGACCGGGACGCCGCCGGTGAGGAACAGCGCGATGCCGGCCCCGACCGACTGCACACCCAGCGTCATGATGAAGGGCGAGACGCCGAACACGGCGACGCCGAGCCCGTTGATGCTGCCGATCACGAGCGCGGCCGCGAGCCCGGCGCAGCAGCCGAGCACGATCACGAGCCACAGCATGTCCGGCGACAGCATGTGCGACAGCGTCACCATCGCAAGCGCCGACACCACCGAGGTCAGCGCGATGGCCGTGCCGACCGACAGGTCGAAACCGCCGGTGACCAGCGCCAGCATCTGGCCGAGCGAGACCAGGATCAGATAGACCGACTGCCGCGCGACATTGGTGAGATTCTGCAGCGCCAGGAATTCCTTGGACACCAGCGAGAACGCGATCAGGGTGGCGACCAGGAAGAACGGCAGGACGCCGACGCGCAGAAATACCGCGCGCAGGCCGGCCAGCAGCGCGTTGGAGCGGCGCGGCGCAACGGTGTCCTCGGCGATAGTCGTGGTTGGCATGCTCACGCCGAGCCCTCCGTTTCAGCAAAGAAATGTTTCAAGACGTTCTCTTCGTCGATGGCGCTGCCGGACAGCTCGGCCGCGATGCGCCCCTTGGCGAACACCAAGAGCCGGTGCGACAGGTTCATCACCTCGGGCAGATCCGAGGAGATCACGACCACCGCCTTGCCGGCCTCGGCGATGTCCTTGATCAGCTGGTACAGCGCCATGCGCGTGCCCATGTCGACGCCGACGGTCGGCTCGTCGAAGATGTAGACGTCGCGGTCGTCGCCGAATCCCTTGCCGAACAGCACCTTCTGCTGGTTGCCGCCGGACAGCTTCGAGACCGCGCGATCCATGGCGGGCCTGGCGATGCCGACCTTGTCGCCGATGGCGTCCGTCAGGGCACGGCTGCGCCGTGGCCGCACGAAGCCGAGGGGACCGGCGACATCGGCGCGGTCGAGCAGGCTGAGCTCGATATTGCCGCGTGCGGTCGCGGTCATCTGCAGCCCCTCGCTCTTGCGGTCGGAGGGCAGGAAGAACACGCCGTCATTGAGCAGCGCCCGTGTTGCGGCGCCGGTGACATCACGACCCTTCAACGTGATCCTGCCTGACTGCAGCGGCTGCAGTCCCATCGCCGCGCGCCAGATCCGCGATTTGCCGCTGCCGACGAGGCCGGCGCAGCCGAGCACCTCACCGGCGCGGACCTCGAGACTGGCGCCGTGAACACCTGCGGTGCGGAGGCCTTCCAGCGTCATGATGACGGGACCATCGGCGCGGCGTGCGATCTTCGGATAGACCTGGTCGACCGCCCGCCCCGTCATCAGCTCGATCAGCACGCGCTCCGAGGTCTCGCGTGCCGGCACGGTGGCGATGAGCCGGCCGTCGCGCAGGATCGAGATGCGGTCGGCGATCTTCTGGAATTCCTGGATCCGGTGCGAGATGTAGATGATGCCGACACCGGAGGCCGCCGCCTTGCCGATGAAGCTGAACAGCCGCTCGGTCTCGCGCTCGGTCAACGACGCCGTGGGCTCGTCGAGGATCAGCACGCGCGCATTGGAGAGGAACGCCTTGGCGATCTCGACCATCTGCTGCTGCGCCCGCGACAGGCTGGACGCCGGGCGCGTCACGTCGATGTCGAAATCGAGCTCGGCGAACAATCGTTGCGCGCCGGCCAGCATGGCGCGGCGGTCGGTCAGCGGACCGCGCATCAGCTCGCGGCCGAGATAGAGATTTTCGAACACCGGCAAGGTCGGCACCAGCGAGAATTCCTGGAACACGGTGCCGATGCCGGCCTTGGCCGCATCATGCACCGAGTGGAAGCTCACCTCGTCGCCAGCGATGCGGATGGCGCCGGACGTCGGCCGGAACACGCCGGAGAGAATGGAGATCAAGGTCGACTTGCCGGCACCGTTCTCGCCGAACAGCACATGCACCTCGCCGCGCTCGACCTTGAGATGGACGCCGCTGAGCGCCTTGACGCCGGGAAACTCCTTGGAGATTCCCGTCATCTCGACCAGCGGTGCAGCAACGCTACTCATCATCTGCCCCCCGCGATGCGGCCCTGCCCCGTCAGGGAACAAAGGCAGAGCCGCACCTTTCCCCGCTCAGTTGAAGACAGGCTTGAAGCCGTCCGGGGGAAGGATGTTCGCCTGCGGCACGGTGGCGATGTTGGCGGAGTCGACCACGAAGATCTTCGGACCGACATGCTTGAMGTAGTCCTTGCCTTCGAGGATGCGCACCGCCTGGTCGACCGCGATGCGGCCCTGGATCACCATGGAGTCGGCCGGCGCCGCCATGATCAGGCCGCGCTTGATGCCTTCGTAAACGCCGGGCGTCATGTAGAAGGCCAGCAGGTCCACCTTGCCCTTCAGCCCGCGCTCGCGGATCAGGCCCTGCGCCGCTTCGGCGGTGACCGCCGTGCCGGCGACGTAGCGGATGTTCGGCGCCGCCTGCAGCGCGTCCTCGACCAGCTTGGCCTGCACCTCCTTGCCGGTGTCGCCATATTTCGGCTCCAGCACCTTGATCGCCGAGCCCTTCACCGCATCCATGAAGCCCTTGTTGGCGGCCTCGACCCAGCCGGCACCAGCCGGACCCGGGAACCAGCCGACCACGACCTCGGGCGTGCCGGCGGGATGCTTCTTGGCGAGATAGCTGCCGGTCTCCGCGCCCATCGTGTAGAACGACACCAGCGACTTGGCGGCAATATCCGGCGAGGAGATGCCGTTGACGAGATCGATCACCGGGATCTTCTTCTTGGCGATCTCGCCGATTACCTTGTTGAGGCCATCGGCCGAGATCGCGCCGATGATGACCGCATCGGTGCCGGATGCCACGCAATCCTCGATCTGCGAGATCTGCTTGTTGAGCTCGGTGTAGCCGCCGGCCTCGACCAGGTTCATCTTGACGCCGAGGCGCTTGCTTTCTTCGGCCACGCCGTAGTCCACGCCGAGCCAATAGGCGTCCTTCATGTGTGGAAAGGAGACACACAGCTTCCACGGCTTGGAGGCCTTCTCCAGCGGCACATATTTCACGTCGGACGATTTGCCGTCTGCCGCGAAGGGCGGATCGATCTTGGCGGCATCGTATGGATACCACTCGGCGGCATGGGCGCCGGCCGACAGCACCAGCGCCGACGAGGCCAAGAGAACACGAACCAAACTCTTCATTGAACTACCCCTTTGTCATCTCACTCGTGGAAACCCGACACCGGCCTGCCCGCACCCGCGTGCGGTCAGGCCAATGCCGCCCGGATCTTCTGCAGAAGAGCTTTGCGATCGGCGCGCGCTGCGAGCGCGCCATCCATGTCGATCTCGACGAAGCGCGTCGGCATGTTCGGCTGCAGCTGGCCGATCAGGTCCATGTCGGCCGAGATCACCGTGCCGACCATGAAATAGCCGCCGCCGGAGACGGCGTCGCGATGCAGGATGATCGGCTCCTTGCCGCCCGGCACCTGGATCGAGCCATAGGGATAGCAGCTGTCGACGATGTTGGACGGATCGGAGCCGGCCCCGAACGGCTGCTCGCGCTCGACGAATTGCAGCGCCTGGCCGCCGCGGAAGCGATAGCCCATGCGGTCCGCCTCGGGCGCGACCTTCCACTGGTCGGCGAAGAAGCTCTGTTGCGACTCCGGCAGAATGCGATGCCAGTACAGCCCCGGCAGCACGCGCAGCTCGGCCGGATGGCCGGGCTTGCGGCGCAAGGCCTCCGGCACACTCGCGCCAGCCTTGCCGCTGGCCGCAGCGCCGACGGGCAATTCGTCGCCGGCCGCGATCGCCCGGCCCTTGAAGCCGCCGAGCGCACCGATCGGATAGGTCGAGCGGCTGCCGAGCGCCAGCGGCACATCGATGCCGCCCGCGACCGCGATGATGATGCGCGCGCCGCTCTTCAGATAGTCGAAACTGAGCACCTGCCCGGCCTTGACCGCGAGCGCGGTCCAGCCGGGTTGTTCGACGCCGTCGAGCTTGATCGGCATGTCAGCGCCGGTCACCGCGATGCGCGCGGGCGCCGTGAACTCCAGCTGCGGCCCGATGAACACGGCCTCGAGGCAGGCTGCGCCCTCGTCATTGCCGACCAGCAGATTGGCGGCGCGCAGTGCGAGGCGGTCCATGGCGCCGCCCACGGGAATGCCGAGATGGAAGTAGCCGGGACGGCCGAGATCCTGCACCGTGGTCGACAGGCCCGGGTGAAGCACCTTGATGGTCATGCCAGCGCTCCTTCCAGCTTGGCGTTGTAGCCGGTCATGTCCTTCTGGAAATCGCGGAAGTCGAAGGTGACGTCGCGAATGACAGGCGCGAAGCGGCCGGAGGCGACATCGCCGAGCGCGTGGTCATATTCGTCCTGCTTGATCGGCTTGAACTTGACGATGTCGCCGGGGCGGAAGAACACCATGAAGTCGCGCAGATACGAGATGCTCTGCTCGGGATCGAAGATCGGCATCGGCGTGATGCCGAACATCTGGTAGCCGCCGGCGCCGCGCACCGAATAGATGCAGGAGAAGCAGCCGCCATGGCCGATCGTCAGCTTCGGCGTGTCGGTCCGGGGCCGCAGATATTTCGGCACCTGGAGCTGCTTCTGACGCTCGACCATCTGGTACATGAACGGCAGGCCCGCGACGAAGCCGACCATCGAGACGAACCAGGGCGAGCCGCTATGCGCCTTGATGAAGGCGTCGACATCGGCGAGGCCGTTGACGCGGGCGGCATATTCGAGATCGGTCGCGGTCGGGTCCTGGTGCCGCTCGCGGAAGCGCATCAGGGTCTCGTGCGTCCAGGGGTCCTGATAGAACACCGGGATCTCGATGATGCGGGTCTTGATGACGGGCTCAGTCTTCGCGGCCGCGCTCTCGATGCCCTGCACCTCTTTCAGAATGTCGCCCGGCTTGATCACGTCCGGATCGAACTTGATCTGGAACGAGGCATTGGCCGGGCAGATCTCCGTGACGCCCTTGATGGCGGCGTCGCGGATCGCGTTGGTCATCGACAGGCTCTTGAAGAAGGCGTCGAGCGACATCGCCTCGTCGCATTCGACGAAGAGATGCTCGTCACCCCCGAACGAGTAGCGGGTGGTCATCAGGCGTCCTCCCTGGCGCGGGCAAGCTGCGCGAAATCGGTCTCGAGCCATGGCTCGAGGAAGCGGGTGTGGGTGCGGCCGTCGGCGACGCTGGCATCACGCGCCAGCGCGGCATGCAGCGGAATCGTCGTGGGAATGCCGGTGATCACGAGACCGTCGAGAGCGGTGCGCAGACGCGCGAGGCAGTCGGCGCGATCGGCGCCGCGCACGATCAGCTTGCCGAGCAGCGAATCGTAGAACGGCGGCACCGCATAGCCTTCGAACAGCAGTGTATCGAAGCGGATGCCTTCGCCATCCGGCACGACGAGCCGCTCGATCGTGCCGGGCGCGGGCATGAAGCCCTTGTGCGGGTCCTCGGCATTGATCCGGCACTCGATGGCGTGCCCCTGGATGCGGATGTCGTCCTGCGCGACCGACAGCCTGGCGCCGCCGGCGATTGTCAGCATCTCCTGCACCAGGTCGATACCGGTGATCATCTCGGTCACGGGATGCTCGACCTGGATGCGGGTGTTGACCTCGATGAAGTAGAACGCGCTCGTCGCGTCGTCGTAGAGATATTCGACTGTGCCTGCGCCGCTATAGCCGACGGCGCGGCCGAGCGCGACGGCGCTGGCGCAGAGCCGCTGCCGGACATCGTCGGGAAGCCCGACCGCCGGCGCCTCTTCCCACACCTTCTGCCGCCGCCGCTGCAGCGAGCATTCGCGCTCATAGCAGTGGACGACATCATGGCCGTCGCCGAGGATCTGCACCTCGACATGGCGGGCACGCTCGATGACCTTCTCGATATAGAGTCCGCCGTCGCCGAAGGCGGCCGCGGCTTCGCTCGAGGCCTGCGGGAATTGCCGCGCGAACTCCTCGGCATCGCCGACGATGCGGATGCCGCGCCCGCCGCCACCGGCCGCGGCCTTGATCATCACGGGGTAACCGATGCTGTTGGCGATGGTGATCGCCGCGTCGAGATCGGTGACGCGACCATCCGAGCCAGGCACCGTCGGGACGCCGGCCAGCGCCGCGACCTGCCGCGCCATCACCTTGTCGCCGAGCAGCCGGATCGCTTCCGCGCTCGGACCGACGAAGACGATGCCGGCTGCCGTGACGGCCTCGGCGAATTCCGCATTCTCGGCCAGGAAGCCGTAGCCGGGATGCACGGCGTCGACCTTGGCCGACTTCGCCGCGTTCACCACGGCCTCGATGTTGAGATAGGATTTCTTCGCGGCCGGCGGCCCGATCTCGACCGTCTCGTCGGCGAGCTGTGCGGCGAGCGACTCCTTGTCCGCGATGCTGTGCGCGAGCACGGTGCGCAGGCCGAGCGCCTTCGCCGCGCGGATGATCCGCACCGCGATCTCGCCCCGGTTGGCGATCAGGACCGAGCGCAAGGTCATGCCTCGACCTCGGCAATCACCTGCCCCGCCATGATCGCATCGGCATCATCGACGCTGAAGCGGATGTTCTTGCCTGCGACGCCCGCCTTGACCTCATGGAACGACTTCATCACCTCGACGAGGCCGATCACGTCGTCGGCCGCGACCGCGTCGCCATCATTCTTGAACGGCGCGCTCTCCGGCGAGGGCTTGCGATAGAACACGCCAGGCAGCGGGGACTTGATCTCGATGCTCATGGGTCAGGATTCGCTCTGCGGTTTCTGGGGAACGATGTCGGAGACGGGCGCGATGCGGATGCCGTTGGCGATCAGCGTCTGGCGCATCGCGCTGGCGATCTCGAAGGCGCCTGGCGTATCCGAGTGGAAGCAGATCGACTCGAAGGCGATGTCGATATCGTCGCCGTCGATGGTGCGGACCTTGCCGGTCTGGCAGGCGCGCAGCACCTTGTCGGCGACGCCCTGCGGATCGAGCTTCTTGCCGTGGCGGGTGAACACGATCGAGCCGGAGCGGTCGTAGTCGCGGTCGGCATAGAACTCGCGGATGACGGGCTGACCGGCTTCGACGGCGACGCGATAGGTCACCGAGATGTCCATGCAGAACACGAAGGAATTCGGCGCCACCGTGCGCATCAGCTTGATGAAGGAGCGCGACAGCTGCTCATTGGCGGCGAGCTCCATGTAGAGCGCGCCATGCGGCTTGACGTGCTGCAAGGTGCCGCCGTGCCGGCGGGCGAATTCGCGGATAGCGCCGACCTGGTAGACGATGTCGTTGATCAGCTCGTCGGCCGAACCATCGATGCGACGGCGGCCGAAACCCTGGAGATCGCGATAGCCGGGATGCGCCCCGATGCCGACGCCATGCTGGGTGGCGAGCCGCACCGTGGTGTCCATCAGGTTGGGGTCGCCGGCGTGAAAGCCGGCAGCGATGTTCGCCGAGCTGATCAGCTCCATCAGCTTGGCGTCCTCGGCGTCGCTCAGCCGCCAGGAGCCGAACGCCTCGCCCAGATCGCAATTGATATCGACAGTCTTCAGCGGCACGGCTGCTCCCCTCACTGGCATCGCCGCATCACGCGAAACCGCGACGGGCGATGAGCCGGACGTTAGGGGTCCAATCTCCCATTGAAAATTATTATTGTTGGAAACCCATTYTCAGTTTTTTTGATCTCCCATTGAATAGCGATTACGCGCCGYGTCAGAACAAGCCTCTGTTTTTGCATCGTAAATACTGCCGCCCGTTTGCAGTGCAGGATGCACAAGCTTTGTTCGATTTCGTTTTTAAGAATATTRATGTATTACGGTTCTGATTTTTCAATGGAGTTTTGCGTGGCGATCAGCCTGCGTCAGATCCGCTATTTCGTCGCGACCGCCGAACAGGGCCAGATCACCCAGGCCGCCTCGGCCCTGTCGATCTCGCAATCGGCGATCACCACCTCGATCAAGGAGCTCGAGGAGATCGTCGGCGCCGAGCTGTTCAGCCGATCGCCACAGGGCATGGAGCTGACGCCGATCGGGCGGCAATTCCTGTTTCACGCCTACGACATCCTCAACAAGGTCGAGGARGCGACATCGCTGCGGGTCCCCGCCGGCGACGTCGAAGGCAGCCTCACGCTGGCGGCAACYTACACGGTGATCGGCTACTTCCTGCCGAACCATCTCGAGCGGCTGAAGCGGCATTATCCGCGGCTCAACATCCAGCTGTTCGAGCTGACGCGCGAGGCGATCGAGGAAGGCCTGCTGTCGAACCGCTACGACGTTGCGGTGCTGCTGACGTCGAACGTGCAGAACCCGGATCTCACGATGGAGACCTTGATCGGCTCGCGGCGGCGGCTGTGGGTGCCGTCGAAACACCCGCTGCTGCAGCGGGAATCCGTCTCGCTGAAGGACGTGGCCGCCGAGCCCTACATCATGCTGACAGTCGACGAGGCTGCGCACACATCGCTCAAATACTGGAACAAGACGGCGTTCCAACCGAACGTCGTCCTCCGGACGTCCTCGGTCGAAGCCGTGCGGTCGATGGTCGCCAACGGCCAGGGCGTCGCGATCCTCTCCGACATGGTGCTGCGGCCCTGGTCGCTGGAGGGCCGGCGGATCGAGACCATCGTGCTGAGCGATCCGGTGCCCGCGATGGATGTCGGCCTCGCCTGGCGGCGCAATATCGAGTTCACGCCGGCCATGGAGGTGTTCCGCTCCTATTTCCGCCAGGCATTTTACATTCCGACGCTGCGGTAGACAGGTCTTTCGGCACCGCTGGAGCTACAGCTCCTGCTTGGCCGTCCTTCGAGACCCCCCGCCTGTGGCGGGCGCCTCTGGACGAGGGATCAGTTCGCGACGAGACCTCAACCCTCATGGCGAGGAGCGCCGCCTTGCGGCGCGTCTCGAACCCCGAGGCCCGTGAACCTGATACAGGCAACTCGCGCCGAATCTTCGTGCAACACCGCCGCTTGCCGGCCGAGTTCATTCGTGTACGAATGACCACAACCGGCTTGATGCTGCGCCGCGTGCCGGCGCAAACTGCCGCCAAATGCTTCGTCTGGAGAGAAGGACATTCCGATGGCCCATGACGCGCCGCAAGCGACCGGTCCCAGCAAGCTGGTCATCCGCAACATCGGCCTGATGCTGTCCGGCGCGCTGGAACGGCCGATCCTGGATGCCGATACGATCGTCGCCGAGAACGGCAAGATCACTGCCATCGGCCGCTATAAGGATGTCGACACCGAAGGCGCGACCACCRTCGTCGACGCGCACGGCACGACGGTCGCTCCGGGCCTGATCGACAGCCACGTCCATCCCGTCGCCGGCGACTGGACGCCGCGGCAGAACCAGAGCAACTGGATCGACTCCTATCTCCACGGCGGCGTCACCACGCAGAACCAGAGCAACTGGATCGACTCCTATCTCCACGGCGGCGTCACCACGATGATCTCTGCCGGCGAGGTGCACATGCCGGGCCGTCCACGCGACGTCGTCGGCCTGAAGGCGATGGCGATCTACGCCCAGCGCGCCTTCACCGCCTTCCGCCCTGGCGGCGTCAAGGTCCATGCCGGCGCGCCGGTGATCGAGCCCGGCATGGTCGAGCAGGACTTCAAGGATCTGGCCGATGCCGGCGTGAAGCTGCTCGGTGAGGTTGGCCTCGGCGGCGTCAAGGACGGCCCGACCGCACGCAAGATGGTCGGCTGGGCGCGCAAATACGGCATCCAGAGCACCATCCACACCGGCGGCCCCTCGATTCCCGGTTCCGGCCTGATCGACAAGGACGTGGTGCTGGAGGCCGGCACCGATGTGATCGGACACATCAATGGTGGCCACACCGCTTTGCCGGACGATCAGATCCGCTGCATCTGCGAAGGCTGCAAGGCCGGCCTCGAACTGGTGCACAATGGCAATGAGCGCTCGGCCCTGTTCACCTTGCGCACCGCGCGCGAGATGAACGATCTCCACCGCGTCATCCTCGGCACCGACGCGCCGGCCGGCTCCGGTGTGCAGCCGCTCGGCATCCTCCGCATGGTGTCGCTGCTGTCCTCGCTCGGTGACGTCCCGGCCGAGATCGCGTTCTGCTTCGCCACCGGCAACACCGCGCGGATGCGGGAGCTCGATTGCGGCCTGATCGAGGTCGGACGCTCCGCCGATTTCGTCATCATGGACAAGGCGCAGCACTCGCCGGCCAAGACGCTGCTCGACAGCGTCCAGCTCGGCGACCTTCCGGGCATCGGCATGACCATCATCGACGGCATCGTCCGCACCCAGCGCAGCCGCAACACACCGCCGGCGACGAAGATCCCGGAGATCGTGGCGAAGTAGTTGCCACAAGCTCCGTCATTGCGAGCGCAGCGAAGCAATCCAGGGCGTCACGCGTGACTCTGGATTGCTTCGCTGCGCTCGCAACGACGCCGAAGTTCGATGAAGATCGCGTCGGGTGGGCAAAGGCGCACGCGACGCGCCAGCGTCGTGCGCGATGTGCCCACCATCTCGTCGCAACATGGATGGTGGGCACGTCGCATTCGCTGCGCGAATGCGTCTTGCCCGCCCTACGAGATCAGCGCTCGCGGCAACTATCGCAGCCTGCTCAACAACCCCAGCAACGTCTCGCGCTCCTTGGCATCGAGTGGGGCCAGCGTTTCCTTGGAGATGGCGAGCGCCAGCGGCGCGGTCTTCTCCGCGAGCTGCTGGCCGGCACGGGTCAGGCTCACGAGCAACCTCCGTCCGTCCTGCGGGTCAGCGCTGGTCTCCGTCAGGCCGCGCGCAGTCAGCCGGTCGATCACGCCCTTGATGGTCGCGACATCCATCGCCGTGAGACGGCCGAGCTGATTTTGCGAGCACGGACCCGTCTCGACCAGCTTCGACAGCGCCGCCCATTGCGTCGGCGTCAGGTTGCTGCCGATGTCGCGCGCGAAGATCATGGTATGGCGCTGCCAGACCTGGCGGAGGAYGAAGCCGATCTGATCGTCCAGCACGTAGTTCGATTTCGCCGGCTTGGCCGCAGCCTTCGCGGCCATCTTCGCAGCAGCCTTGGCCGGCTTCAGCGCGACCTTGCTCGCTGCCTTTGCCGGCCGCTTCAACGTGGCGGTCTTTGCCATGATCGTCCTTGCCTCAGATCGACAGATGCGCGTCGCGGATATCGGGCCGCGCGTCGAGCTCGGCCATGGTGCCGGCAAAGCAGATGCGGCCGCGCTCGATGATATAGGCGCGATCCGAAATCAGCCTGGCGAAATGCAGGTTCTGCTCGGACACCACCAGCGACACGCCCTCCTTCTTCATCGTCAGGATGGCGTCGACCATCTGCTCGACAATCTTCGGCGACAGACCTTCGGAGGGCTCATCGAGCAGCACCAGGGACGGATTGCCCATCAGGGTGCGGGCGATCGTCAGCATCTGCTGCTCGCCGCCGCTCATGCGCCCGCCCGGCCGGTTCTTCATCTCGCCGAGATTGGGAAACAGCTTGTATAGCTTCTCGCGCGTCCATTGCGGTGCGCCCGGCCGCGGCTTCTGCCGGCCGACTTCGAGATTTTCCTCGACCGTCAGATCGGTAAAGATCCGCCGCTCCTCCGGCACGTAGCCGAGGCCGGCACGGACGATCTCATGGGTCGGCGCCGTGGAGATGTCCTTGCCCTCGAACAGGATCTGGCCCTCGCGCAGCGCGACGAGGCCGACGATCGAGCGGAACGTCGTCGACTTGCCGGCGCCGTTGCGGCCGAGCAGCGCCACCACTTCGCCCTCGCCGACCTCGAGGCCGATGTCGAACAGGATATGCGCCGGACCGTAATGACTGTTGAGATTGGAGACGGACAGCTTCATGCCGAGGCTCCCTCGCGATGGACAGCGTCATACAGCAGGCCTTCGCCGAGATAGATCGCCTGCACCTCGCGGTTGGCGCGCACCTCGGCCGGCGAGCCCTGCGCGATCAGGCTGCCGCGATTGAGCACCAGAATGCGATCGGCATGTTCGAACACGACATCCATGTCGTGCTCGGTGAAGAGAACGCCGATCGACTGCTCGCGCGCGATCTTGGCGGTCAGCCGCATCAGCTCGACGCGCTCGCGCGGCGCCATGCCGGCGGTCGGCTCATCCATCAACAGCAGCTTCGGCTGGTTGGCGAGCGCGATCGCGAGCTCCAGCCGCTTCAGATCGCCATAGGCGAGCTCGCCGCAAGGGCGCTCGGCATAGCCGGCCATGCCGACGAGATCGAGCAGACGATCCGCTTCGCCGCGCTCGATCGACATCATCGGCGTCCAGAAATCGTAGAGCCGGCGGTGATGCGACACCAGCGCGACCTGGATGTTCTCGCGCACGGTCATCGTCGGATAGGTGGCGGTGATCTGGAAGGTGCGGCCGACCCCGAGCCGCCAGACCTCGCGGGGCTTGCGTCCGGTGGTCTCCTCGCCCATGACAGTGATGCGGCCGCTGTCCGGCACGTTCTGGCCGTTGAGCATGTCGAAGCAGGTGCTCTTGCCGGCGCCGTTCGGGCCGATCAACGCGAGGATCTCGCCGGCCTGCAGCATGAACGACACGCTGCGCACGGCGTGAATGCCGCCATAGGATTTCGACAGGCCCTCGACCGAGAGCAGCGACACGCCGAGGCTCATTGGGCGCCCTCCATCTTGGCCGACAATGCGGCCGCCTTGGGCGCCGCCGCACGCCGACGCTGCATGACGCTCTCGACCACGCCGACGATGCCTTTGGGGAAGACGACGACGATCAGCACGATGAAGATGCCGAGCACGAGCTTTGACCAATCGGTCTGGCTGACCAGCCAGATGTTGAGCGCCTTGTAGACGATGGCGCCGAAGATCGCGCCGGGCACCGTCTCGACACCGCCGAGCAGCACCATCACCAGCGCATCCACCGACAGCGAGATACCCATATTATCGGGGAAGACGCTGCCTTTCAGGTAAGCGAACAGCGCGCCGCCGATGCCGGCCGTGGTGCCGGCGATGATGAAAGCGGTCCACTGGATGCGCTTGCCGTTGATGCCGATCGACTCGCTGCGCAGCGGCGAGTCGCGCATGCCGCGCAGCGCGTAGCCAAAGGGTGAGAAGGTGATCAGCCGGAGCACGCTGACCACGAACGCCGACACGCCCAATGCGAGCCAATAGAAGTGCGACGGCGAGGCCGCCCACTTTTCCGGCCAGAGACCGAGAATGCCATTGTCGCCGCCGGTCACGGCCACCCATTGGAACGCGATCGACCAGACGATCTGGGCGAAGGCCAGCGTCAGCATCGCGAAGTAGACGCCGGAGAGCTGGACCGCGAAAGCACCAAACACGGCTGCGCCGAGCGCGCCGAGCAGCGGGCCCAGCAAAATGCAGACGATCATCGGCAGTCCCGCCATCTTGGCGAGGAAGGCGACGCCATAGGCGCCGAGGCCGAAATAGGCAGCGTGGCCGAACGAGGCGAGCCCGCCGACCGCCATCAGGAAATGCAAGGAGGCCGCGAAGATCACGAAGATCGCGATCTCGGCGCCGACGGTCAGCGCGTAGTTGCCGGCGATGAAGGGCAGCATCGCCACCAGCGCCAGCGCGACCACAGAGGCCAGCCGCTCGACCGAGGTCAGCGGGCGCCAGGGGATGACGGTGAGGCCCGGCGTGCGGCGCGCCGGCGCCTCCTTCTTGCCGAACAGGCCCCAGGGCCGGATCACCAGCACCACGGCCATCACCAGGAAGACCAGGATCAGCGAGATCGTCGGGAAGATGAGGATGCCAAAGGCGTTGAGCTCGGACACCAGCACCGCCGCCACGAAGGCGCCGAGGATGCTGCCGAGCCCGCCGATCACGACGACGACGAACACCTCGACGATGATGCGCAGGTCCATCGCGTGATGGACCGCGTCGCGCGGGATCTGCAGCGCGCCGCCGAGCGCGGCGAGGAAGACGCCGACCGCGAACACCGAGGTGAACAGCCATTTCTGATTGACGCCGAGCGCCGCGACCATGTCGCGATCCTGCGTCGCCGCGCGCACCAGGATGCCCCAACGTGTCCGCTGGAACAGCAGCCAGAGCGCACCGAGCACGACGGGACCGAGCACGATCAGGAACAGGTCATAGCTCGGGATATTCTGGCCGAAGAAATCCACCGCGCCCTTGAAGCCGGGCGCGCGGCGGCCGACCAGATCGTCCGGGCCCCAGATCAGCACGACGAGATCCTCGACCATCAGCGTCAGGCCGAAGGTGGCGAGCAGCTGGAACAGCTCCGGCGCCTGGTAGATCCGGCGCAGGATCACGATCTCGACGAGGGCGCCGAGCGCCGCGACGATCAGCGCCGCGAGCAGAACCCCGCCCCAGAAGCCGAGCGCATCGGCCGGGCCGAAGCGGGAAACCAGCGTGAAGGCGAGATAGGCGCCGAGCATGTAGAACGCGCCATGGGCGAAATTCACGATGCGGGTGACGCCGAAGATGATCGACAGTCCCGACGCCACCAGAAACAGCGAGGCTGCACTGGCAAGGCCGGTCAGGAACTGGACGAAATAGAAGGCCATGGGCGGTCCGCGTCAGGAGGTCGTCTGTCTTGATGAGCCGCATTCGAACCCGGACTACTCTCCCTGTCTCTTATACACATCTCAGGAACTGGACGAAATAGAAGGCCATGGGCGGTCCGCGTCAGGAGGTCGTCTGTCTTGATGAGCCGCATTCGAACCCGGACTACTCTCCTCGCGGAGAGCCAGCGAGCCGGCGTGGGGTGAGGGATCTCGGCCTGAACCTGTAGATCAGGCGTCGTGCTCCCTCACCCCGCCCGCTCTCCTCCGCGGGAGGAGGAGGCAGGATCGTGTGGATCAGTCCTTCGGCCGGAGCTTGCCGACCTCTTCATCGCTGGGCAGATAGTCCGAGCCCTTGCGATAGACGGTGTCGACCATGATGCCCTTGCCGTCCTTCAGCGCGGTCTTGCCGACGTAGGCGCCGAGCGTCGACTGGTGGTCGATCTTGCGGAAGGTGATCTCGCCGAACGGCGATGGCACGGACAGGCCCTCGGCGGCAGCGATCAGCTTGTCTGCATCGGTCGAGCCGGCCTTGGCGAGAATGGCGGCCGCCGACTTGATGGTCTGGTAGCCGACGATCGAGCCGAGCCGGGGATAGTCGTTGTACTTGGCCTGGTAGGCCTTCAGGAACGCATCATGCTCGGGCGTCTTGATCGAGTACCAGGGATAGCCGGTGACGATCCAGCCCTCCGGCGTCTCCTCCTTGAGCGGATCGAGATATTCCGGCTCGCCGGTGAGGAAGCTCACGACCTTGCGGTCCTTGAACAGGCCGCGCGTGTTGCCCTCGCGGACCAGCTTGACGAGATCGGCGCCGAAGGTGACGTTGAGGATCGCTTCCGGATTGGCGGCGGCGACGGCCTGCACCACCGGACCCGCATCGATCTTGCCCTGCGGCGGCCACTGCTCGTCGACCCACTGGATATCCGGGCGCTTCTCGGAGAGCAGCTTCTTGAACACCGCGACGGCCGACTGGCCATATTCGTAGTTCGGCGCGATCGTCGCCCAGCGCTTGGCCGGCAGCTTGGCGGCTTCTTCCACCAGCATCGCCGCCTGCATGTAGTTCGACGGACGCAGACGGAAGGTGTATTTGTTGCCCTTTGCCCAGGTGATGGCGTCGGTCAGCGGTTCGGCCGCCAGGAAGAATACCTTCTTCTGGTTGGCGAAATCGCTGACGGCGAGGCCGATATTCGACAGGAAGGTACCGGCGAGCATCGCGACATTCTCGCTCGACACCAGCTCGTTGGCGGCGGTCTGCGCATCGGCCGGCTTGCCGCTGTCGTCCTTGGAGACGACGACGAGCTTCTTGCCGTTGATGCCGCCGGCCGCATTGACCTCCTCGACCGCCAGCTGCCAGCCCTTGCGATAGGGCTCGGTGAAAGCCGGCAGCAGCGAGTAGCTGTTGATCTCGCCGATCTTGATGACGTCCTCGGCGCGCGCCGCGCCCGCAAGTCCCGCGACGGCAAGGCCCAGGCCTGCCGCAAGCATCGTTCTCCGTCGCATCCCTTCAGCCTCCAATGTTGACTCGAACTATCTTAAACCGTCGTCACCCTTGATCTCGGCGACCGTGAGCCCACCGACCCTCGGCAAGGGACGGCCGCTATCGGTGACAGCGAGCGCCACCATGATCTCGTTGGCACGCGGCGCATCGTTGATCTGCACCTCCATGCCGTCGAAATGACTGCGCACGAAGGCGGCGTCCTTGTGCCCGAGCGGAATGTCGAGCGTGCAGCCGACGCCGCCTCGCTTCTTMGACGACGGGATCAGCGCCGCGCCCTTGCCGAGCACCTTGCGCACCGGCGCGCCCATTTTCGGATGCAGAATCGCCGCGGCGTGCTCCAGTTCGCCGTCGCTGCCGACCGCCGCGGCCTTGCCATAACTGTGCGCGGCCGGCCCCTCGATGCCGAGCGCAGCCACCGCGCGCTTGGCCAGCATCTCGCCAAGCTCCTCGCCGATCGCAATCAGCGGCGACAGGTCCTCGACATAGCGGCCGGCAAACGGGTTCTCGATCACGGCCACCGCGGCGGCACGCCGCGTCGGCGGCGAGATCAGCCTGCCCATCTCCTGATGAACTTCCTCGACCACGGTCACGATCTTGCGGATGACGGCGCTCATCGACGACAGTCCCTCATGTTCCAGCCCATCATGTATCAAACCTCACGCCGCTGCCGGCCGCAACCGGGACGGACGAACGATCTCGATCAGACGCGCGCCGACGGCGCGGATGGCGCCGTGGAGCTGCAGCACGGCGCCTTCGATCCGGCCATCCGACAACAACGCCTGCGCGCAATGCTCCCCCGCGGCCAGCGCCGTTGCCATGTCGGTCTCGCTCAGCGCGCCGACATCGCATGTGACAAGCCGATGACCGAGATCATTGTCGGGCTGCAGCTCGCAGGCGGGACGGCGGACCACGGCGGAATGTCCGGGCAGGTCGACCGCATTGGCGATCACCGTCGCCGCCGCGTCCGCCTGCGCCGCGCTTGCCGCAAGCACCGTCACTGCATCGGCGATGCCGAGCGAAAAACTGCGGCCATGCCGTCCCGACGTGGCGACGCCGCGGACCGCGTCCGCAGCATGGAGCGTGATCCGACGCATGACGCCGGCCGCATCCGGCCGGTCCATCAATCCGACCGTGAAGGTCGCGGCGTCTTCCAGATGCAGCGCGATATCGCCGCCATTGTTGACATAGGCCCGCGCAAGCGTCGCCGCGCCGCGCATCGCGCCGAGAATCTCCTCGGCCACCGCTCCGGCCACCGCGGCCATCGGCGTGATGAACATCTCGGCCGCGAACGGCGCCACGGCCGCATGCATGCGACGGGCGACGACGCCATTCACAACACAACGATCCTGATCCGCGGCCTTGCGCAGTTCGGACAGTTCCGAGCAGAGCTCATCGAGCAGACCGGTGAAGCGTTCCGCGGCCGCCTGATAGGCGGCGCGGATATCAGCCTCCGCCCCCTCGGCGCCGATGATCAGATCGATCGGTCCATCCTGCAGATGCAGCCGCCGGTCCGGCAATAGCGCGATCTGGGGCTGACGGCTCATATGCCCTGCCCCGGCCACGGCAACTGCCGAATATCCTTGCTGACATCCCTGAGCGACGCGAGCGGCTGCACGTAATCCATGTGGCCGCCCAGCGCCTCATAGTCGGACAGCGTCATGGTGAACTCGATCGGCGCCACCAGCGCCGGAGTCGGCACGTAGCCGAAGGCGCCGGCCGGCATCTGCGTCACGTCCACCATGTAGGTGATGCCGCCACCCGGCCAGACATAGACCGGCGCCCCGCCTGACGTGACGCGCGTCAGCGCATCCTTGACCGAACGCGTCAGCCGCACCGGATTGTCGGTGACACCGGCGCGCAAAGAGCCGCCGGCACCGGCCATGAACAGCACGGTGCACAGCGCCGGCTCGCAATTTTCCTGGATGCGCTCGACCGAGAACTGCAGCTCCGGCGGCATGTCGCGCTGGACCGGCTTCAGCGCCTCGTCGAGCACATAGTAGCCGGCATGCTCGCCGGTGGTCGACACCATCAGCAGCGTCGTGCCGGGCTTCGCCGTCTTCGGATCGAACGGCCCGAGAATGGAGAGCGGATCGGAGATGTCGGTGCCACCCCAGCCGGTGCCGGGCTGCGCCACCTGGAAGTACCGCCCCGGCGTGGAGCGTCGCCCCTTCATCTTGATGCCGGTGGCCGGAATGTCGAGCAGCTTGCCGGCCTGGTGCTCGGACAGCACGCCGGTGATGTGGTCGTCGACGACGACGACCTCGTCGACCTTGCCCTGCCACTGCTTGGCGAACATGCCGATCGTGGCCGAGCCGCAACCGACGCGCATGCGCTCTTCCTTGACGCCGTTGACCACCGGCGGCTGCCCCGCCTGCACGATCACGCTGGCGCCGCCATCAATCGTGAGTTCGACGGCCTTGCGGTTACTGAGATCCATCAGCGCATCGCAGGTGACACGCCCCTCCTTCTTGGAGCCGCCGGTCAGATGATGCACGCCGCCGAGCGACAGCATCTGCGAGCCATATTCGCTGGTCGTGACGTGACCGACCGCCTCGCCGTCGACGCGCACCGTCGCGGCCTCGGGCCCGAGATAGCGGTCGGTGTCGATCTTCACCTTGACACCGCAATAGCTGAAGATGCCCTCGGTCACGACCGTGACCATGTCAACGCCTTCGACCTGCGACGAGACGATGAATGGCGCCGGCTTGTAATCGGGATAGGTGGTGCCGGCTCCGATCGCGGTGACGAACAGTTCCGGCTGATGCACGATTTTGCCGTCCCAGTCGCCGCTGGCCTGGAACGGAACCAGCTTGCCGCCATGCGACACGGTGCGCTCGAGCAGGATGTGCGGATCGACGCGCACCAGCACGCCATCCTGATTGGCACCTGTCTCTTATACACATCTAGATGTGTATAAGAGACAGGTGCGCTCGAGCAGGATGTGCGGATCGACGCGCACCAGCACGCCATCCTGATTGGCGTAGCGATCGCAGGCACCGACGGCGCCCGGCTTGATGAAGCACATCACCGGGCAGGCATCGCAGCGGATCTTGTCCCCTGCACCGTCGCTCGCCGTCTCAGTCACCATGCAGAGGAGCCCATCTTGAAGCGGAGGCGACGATAACAGCCGGCGCGCCGCGGCAATTCGTTCGTATACGAATGATGTCGCGCCCCTCCGCCGACTGTCAAGCGCTCCCGCAGGCGAAAAGCAGGTTTGCCGGATAAACGATCAGTTTGCCCTGCACAATGACGACAAATCGTGCATACGCTGCACCGCGAAACGCGGTACTTGCATGTTAGTACACAAACGATAGGCTCCGGGGCGATCGCGATCGCATTCTCGTTAACGATAGCATAGCGGACGACAGAAGGGCATGACGCCAGCAACGATTCGGCTGACCGTGAACGGACAGACGCATGACGTCACCGCCGCGCCCGACACGCCCCTGCTCCATGCGCTGCGCAACGACCTCGGTTTGAACGGCCCGAAATATGGCTGCGGCCTCGGCGAGTGCGGCGCGTGCACTGTGCTGATCGACGGCCGCGCCGCACGCTCCTGCGTCATTCCGATCGAGGGCTGCGTCGGTCGCACCGTCACGACGCTGGAAGGCCTCGGCTCGCGCGAGGCGCCGGATCCGGTGCAGCAGGCCTTCATCGCCGAGCAGGCCGCGCAATGCGGCTATTGCCTGAATGGCATGATCATGACCACCAAGGCGCTGCTCGCGATCAAGCCCGATCCGTCGCTCGACGAGATCAAGCAGGCGCTGCGCTACAATCTTTGTCGCTGCGGCGCCCATATCGAAATCCTCCGCGCCGCGATGCGGGCCGCCGGACACGCGCTCGAGGCGTTGGACTGATGAGCGCTGGCACGCCCACCGAAACCGACGCACCGCGCGGCTGGCTGGTCGTCGAACGCCCCGTCGCGGGCGCCGATGGACAATTCGAGACCTTCATTCGGATCACCGCGTCCGGCGAGGTCTCGGCCTTCAACGGGCATGTCGATCTCGGCACCGGCATCCGGACCGCGCTGGGACAGATCGTCGCAGAAGAGCTCGACGTCTCCTTCGCCCGCGTCGTGGTCGTGCTCGGCGACACCGCCATCGTGCCCAACCAGGGCGCGACGATCGCCAGCGAGACCATCCAGATCACCGCGGTGCCGCTGCGCAAAGCGGCCGCGCAGGCGCGCGCCTTTCTGCTGGTCCGGGCGGCAGCGCAACTGGGTGCCGCCATTGAGGATCTGGCCGTCGAGGATGGACTGGTCCGTGGCGCCAATAATCGCGCGCTCAGCTATGGCGAGCTGATCGGCGACGAGACCATCCGTCTCGCGCTGGCTGACGACGTGGCCGTCAAACCGGTCGACAATTATCAGGTCGTCGGCCGCTCGGTGCCGCGCGTCGATCTTCCGGCSAAGGCGACCGGCGAACTCACTTACGTGCACGACGTTCGCGTCCCCGGCATGCTGCACGGCCGCGTCGTGCGTCCGCCCTATGCCGGTATCGATGCCGGCCCGTTCATCGGCACCAGCCTGATCGGCGTCGACAAGGACTCGGTGCGTGACGTTCCCGGCCTGGTCGATGTCGTCGTCATCGGCGATTTTGTCGGCGTCGTTGCCGAGCGCGAGGAGCACGCCATCCTCGCCGCCGAGCGCCTGCAGGTCAGCTGGAAACCGGTGCCGGACTTGCGCAATCTCGACGATGTCGCGAACGCGCTGCGCGCCAACCCRTCGAGCCCACGCCGGCTGCTCGACAAGGGCGATGTCGACGCCGCGATCGCRGGCGCCGCSAARCCGATRCGGCRGACSTATSTCTGGCCSTATCAGATGCACGGCTCGATCGGGCCGTCCTGCGCGGTGGCCGATGTTCGCGACGGCCAGATCCGCATCTATTCGGGGACGCAGAACCCGCACATCCTGCGCGCCGATCTCGCCAAGCTGATCGACTGCCCCGAGCATCAGATCGATCTGATCCGGCTCGAGGCCGCCGGCTGCTACGGCCGCAACTGCGCCGACGACGTGACCGCCGATGCCCTGCTGCTGTCGCGCGCCGCCGGCCGCCCGGTGCGCGTGCAGCTGACGCGCGAGCAGGAGCACCTGTGGGAGCCCAAGGGCACCGCGCAGCTGATGGACGTCAATGGCGGCCTCAACGCCGACGGGTCGGTCGCGGCCTATGAGTTCGCCACGCGCTATCCCTCGAATGGCGCGCCGACCTTGGCCTTGCTGCTCACCGGCCGCGTCGCGCCGGAGCCGGTCGTGTTCGAGATGGGCGACCGCACCGCGATCCCGCCTTACGATTACGACCACATGCGCGTGACGGCGCACGATATGCCGCCGATCGTGCGCGCATCATGGCTTCGCGGCGTATCCGCCCTGCCCAATACCTTTGCCCATGAGTCCTATATCGACGAACTCGCCGCCGAGGCCGAAGTCGATCCGATCGAATACCGGCTGCGCTATCTGAAGGACGAGCGCGCCCGCGATCTCGTCAACGCGGTCGCCGAGCGCGCCGGCTGGACGCCGCGCCCGGTGCGGCAGGAGAAGACGCCGGTGGATGGCGTCRTGCATGGCCGCGGCTTTGCCTATGCGCTCTATGTCCACAGCAAGTTTCCCGGTTATGGCGCGGCATGGTCGGCGTGGATCGCCGAYGTCGCCGTRAACACGACGACCGGCGATGTCAGCGTCACCCGCGTGGTCGCCGGGCAGGATTCCGGCCTGATGATCAACCCGGACGGGGTGCGTCACCAGATCGAGGGCAACGTCATCCAGTCGACCAGCCGGGCGCTGATGGAGGAGGTCCCATTCACACGCGGCAAGGTCGCGGCGCGGGAATGGGGCGCCTATCCGATCATCACCTTCCCCGACGTGCCTGACATCGACGTCTTGATGCTGCCGCGACCGGACCAGCCGCCGCTCGGCGTCGGCGAGTCCGCTTCGGTCCCGAGCGCGGCCGCGATTGCCAACGCGATCTATGACGCCACCGGCGTGCGCTTCCGCGAGCCGCCATTCACGCCGGAGCGCATTCTCGAGGGATTGCGCGGCGAGCAGGCCGAGAGGCCGTCACCGCCGCACCTCCCCACGCCCGACAAGCCGGCCAAGACATGGCTCAAGCCGTTCGCCAAACAAGGCGGCCTGATCGCCGGCGCGGTGGCCGCCTGCGCCGCAGCGATCGGAGTTGCCGCCGCCGTGCTGCCATGGCGCGCGATCGCGCCGATCGCGCCGCCCGATCCCGCCGTCTATTCCGCCGCGACGATCGCGCGCGGCGAGGCGCTCGCCGCGCTCGGCAATTGCGCGGTCTGCCATACCGCGGACGGCGGCCTGACCAATGCCGGTGGCCGCGCATTGGAGACGCCATTCGGCACCCTCTTCAGCACCAACATCACGCCCGACCTGGACACCGGCATCGGGGCCTGGTCCTATCCCGCCTTCGAGCGCGCCATGCGGGAGGGCGTGCATCGCGACGGCCGGCAGCTGTATCCGGCATTCCCTTACACGCATTTCGCACGGACCAGCGACGCCGACCTGCAGGCGCTCTACGCCTATCTGATGGCGCAGCCTCCGGTGCGGCAGCAGGCGCCGGACAATCAGCTTCGCTTTCCGTTCAACCTGCGGCCACTTGTGGCCGGMTGGAATGCCCTGTTCCACGATAACCAGCCGTTCAAAYCCGATYCAACGAAATCGGAGCAGTGGAATCGCGGCTTCTATCTGGTCGAGAGTCTCGGCCATTGCAGCGCCTGCCACTCGCCGCGCAATGCGCTCGGCGCCGARCAGCGCAAGGCCTATCTCGCAGGTGGATTTGCCGATGGCTGGGAAGCGCCGGCGCTCACCTCGCTCTCGTCAGCGCCGATCCCGTGGACGGAAGACGAGCTCTACACCTATCTGCGCTCCGGCCAGTCGCGCTTTCACGGCGTGGCCGCAGGTCCCATGGCGCCGATCGTCAAGGATCTCGCGACGCTCGCCGACGCAGATATCCGGGCCATGGCGACCTATCTTGCCTCCTTCCAGGAGGCYGCGCCCGAGCCAGCGACATTGGAGGCGATGGCCGCGGAGCTCGAAGCGCKCACCCAGGTGACCTCGGCATCGTCTCCAGCCGCGCGGCTTTACCTCGGCGCCTGCGCTGTCTGCCACGAGGTCGGCGGCCTGCCGCTGTTCGGCAGCCGCCCCTCGCTCGCGCTCAACAGCAACCTGCACAGCGCGACGCCCGACAACCTGATCCAGGTGATCCTGCAYGGCATCATGAAGCCGGCCTCGTCCGACCTCGGCTACATGCCGGCATTCAGGGACCAKCTGAGCGACACACAACTTGCGGAGCTCGTCAGCTACCTGCGCGGGCAGTTCGCGCCGGACAAGCCCGGCTGGACGAATGTGGAGGCCGCTGTCAGCCGAATCCGGTCGGCCACACCGCATTAGGACCGGCGATGCTSCAGCTGCCCAGGGCACCACGACCACCACCATGACGCGCATTCGGGCATCGCTTTGCCCCTAATTTCGCCTTGCGGCAGGCACTCTGCCGCTTCTAGAATTCGGGACTACGTTCCAAAAAATGGAACAAACGGTATCATCATGAGCGCCCTGACCAACGCCATCGACATTCTGCGCTGCTTTTCGACCTCGCGGCCCGACCTCTCCTTTGCCGACGTGCAAGTCCTGACCGGCAAGCCGAAGAGCTCCACCTCCCGCCTGCTCCGCTCGCTGCGCGATTGCGGCCTGCTCGAGCAGGATCCACACAGCCGCCGTTACCGCCCCGGCCTGCTCACCTTCGAACTTGGACGCCTGCATCGCGCCCATGACGATCTGATCGCGACCGCCGAGCGCGAGCTGCGCGACGTMTGCGCGCGGACCGGCCATACCGGCTACATCGCCGTGCTCGACGGCTATCAGCAGGTCGTGCTGCGCATCGTGACGGGCTCGAACCCGCTGCGCGTCGTCAATCCGCCGGGCCAGCGTACGCCCGCGATCATCACCTCGAACGGACGCGCGATGCTGGCGCGGCTGTCGGACCAGGAGATCCGGGCGCGTGTCCCGCTCGACTATCCGAAGGTGCCCGCCAATTCGCCGCAAAACTTCACCGAGTTGATGGCGCGGCTGAACGAAATCCGCCGCACCGGCATCTCGGACGCAGCGGACGAGGCCATCGAAGGCGTTGGATCGCAGGGKTTTGCRCTGGCGAGCGGCGAGAGCGGTGAACTGATCGGCATCGCCGTCTCCTATTCGGTGCAGGCCACGACCGAGATCGAACGCGCCAATGTCCGCCGCGAGCTCGGCGCGATGGCCGCGCGACTGCGCCGCATCACCGGCGATCCGCTSGGMCAGACCATCGAGCAGCTCGCCGGACTGGCTTCCTGATGCCAGCCACCGGCGCGCCGCGCRTCAACAGCCTCGCGCTGTTGATCCTGCCCAGCGCGCTGCTGTTTGCTCTGTTCTTCTTTTTGCCCATCGGGCTGATGGCCGTCATGAGCGTGCTGACCGGCAATCCGGTCGTCATGCCGCATGTCRGCTTCACTGCAAAGCACTATGCCCGCATCGGCAACGACAGCTATTATCTCGAGGTGATCTGGACCACGCTCCGGATCGGCCTCTGGACAACTATCGTGGCGCTCGTGATCGGCTATCCGCTCGCGCATTGGATGGCACGCATCAGGAGTCGCAGCGGCCATGCGCTGCTGCTGATGGCCGTGCTGGCGCCGATGCTGACCGGGATCGTCGTGCGCACCTTCGCCTGGATGACCTTGCTGTCCGACAAGGGCGTCATCAACCAGGTCCTCGCCGCACTCGGCCTGATCTCGACCCCGCTGCAGCTGATGTATAATGAGAGCGGCATCATCATCGGGCTGGTCCACATCTACGTGCCGTTCATGGTGCTCACCCTGACGGGCGTGATCGGCCGCATCGACGAGCGGCTCGAGCAGGCGGCCGAGAATCTCGGTGCCAGCCCGTGGCGCGCCTTTCTTGAAGTCACCCTGCCGCTCAGCCTGCCGGGCATCCTCGCCGGCTCGCTGCTGGTGTTCGCACTTGCGATCAGCGCCTATGTCACGCCGATCCTGCTCGGCGGCTTTCAGATCATGACCCTGCCGATCCTGATCTATCAGCAGATCTCCGCGAACTTCAACGTCGGCTTCGCTGCGGCGCTGGGCATGGTGCTGCTTGCGATCTCGCTCATGCTCGTCATCGCCTACAACCATGTGCTCGGCCTCKTCTCCGGCCAGCGCGAGCTGCAATGAAGGGCGGCGATGCCGAGCCCCGCGTCCCCACCACCATCGCAGCTGACGGCCTCGATCGAGCTTGCGATCTCGACCGGCCTTCGCCGCCGGGCAGCGCCTCGGGGCTGGGGCCGCAGGCTTTATCTGGCGGCCAACATCGCGGTTCTGGTCTTCCTCCTGGCGCCGATCGCGATCGTGATCGTCTTCGCACTCAATCCGACGCCGTTCATCCAGTTTCCGCCGGTCGGACTCTCCTTGCGCTGGTTCGAGAAGTTCTTTGCCTCGCGCGACTTCATGCAGGCGCTYGTGTTCAGCCTCGAAGTCGCSGCGATGACCACGCTCGCCGCGACCGTGCTCGGCGCATCTGCCGCGCTKGCCATTKCGCGGGGCAATCTGCCGGGCTCGCGGCTGATCGTGGCGACCATGCTGTCGCCGCTGATGCTGCCGGCCATCCTGACCGGRCTTGCACTGTTCCAGTCCTACGTCCTGCTCGACGTCGGCCGTCCATTGTGGGGCCTCGTCGCCGGCCACACGCTGGTGACCATTCCCTACGTCGTCCGCACCACGCTCGCGGTGCTGCACAATTTCGATGTCAGGCTTGAGGAAGCGGCGCAAAATCTTGGCGCCAGCCCGACCCGGACCTTCTTCGAAGTGACCTTGCCGCTGGTGAAGCCTGGCGTGCTGGCCGGCGCGATCTTCGCCTTCATCGTGTCGTTCGACCAGTTTCCCGTGTCGCTGTTTCTCGTTGCCCCTGGCCGCGAGACCCTGCCGATCACGCTGTTCAACTATCTGAAGTTCGATCTCGACGGCACCATCGGAGCCGCCTCGATCGTCTCCATCCTGCTTGCCTTCCTCGTGGTCATCGCGCTCGACCGCACCGTGGGCCTGCGCTCCTACGTCAAACTCTAACGGAGATCCTTGAGATGACCGCCTCATCGCGTCGCTTTYCCCTGAGCCGCCGGCGCTTGCTGACTGCGGCGGCCTCGCTCGGCGCCGGCGTGATCGCGGCGCCTTACGTCGCGCGCGCCGATGAGGCGGTGCTGAACGTGACGGGCTGGGGCGGCAAATGGGGCGAGGTGATGAAGGCGGAGATCGGCCCGRCCTTCGAGACCGAGTTCAAGTGCAGACTCAAGACCGATACCGCCCTGCCCTTCCTGCCGAAGCTGCAGGCCAGTTCGCGCTCTGCGCCGGTCTATGACGTGCTGCACACCAACTCCAACGAGCAGTGGGCGGCCGTCGAAATGGGCCTCGTCGAGCCCAAGGTCGACCCCAGGCTGGTGCCGAACATCGCCGACGTCTACCCCTACGCCGTCAGCGACAAGATCGTCGGCGTCTGCATCTTCACCAGCGCCATTGGCTTGGGCATGCGCACCGACAAGGGCTATGGCAGCATCACGTCGTGGAAGGAGTTCTGGGACGCGAAATTCAACGGCGCGCGCGGCGGCTATGTCATCCCCGCGAACAGCCTCGGACAGGCGTTCGTGATGATGTGCGGCACGCTCTTCGGCAAGGGCCAGACCGATCTCGATGCCGCCTATGCGGCGCTGGAGAAGCTGAAGCCGATCAAGCTCGTCGACTTCACCGGAGCGATGGAGAAGCTGATCCTGTCCGGCGAGGCCGGCATCGGCATTCTCCACGATTCCGGCATCTATCGCTACGACGGCCAGAACCAGCCGGTCGACTTCGTCACGCCGAGAGAGGGCGTGCTGTCGCTGGAACAGGTGCTCAGCATCACTCCCGGCAGCAAGGTGAAGGAGCTCGCCAACGCCTATATCAACTACATGCTGCGGCCCGAGGTTCAAAAGCGCCTCGCCGAGACGGTCTGGTATTCCCCGGCCAACAAACAGGTGAAGCTCGACGCGAAGTATGATGCGAAGCTGCTGACCACGCCGGAGAAGGTCAGCAAGCTGATCCAGGTCGATTGGAAGTGGTACAACGCGCAGAAGGACGAGATCGACAGCCGGGTCAACCGGATCTTCCGCGCATGAGCGCTGCCATCGAGATTGCCGGCGTCAGCAAGGTCTATGACGGCGGCGTCCGCGCCGTCGATGCCGTGGCGATGGACATCCGGCCGGGCGAGTTCTTTTCCCTGCTCGGCCCATCCGGCTGCGGCAAGACCACGACATTGCGCATGATCGCGGGCTTCGACAGCCCGAGCACCGGCAAGATCTGCCTCGACGGCGCCGACATCACCCATGTGCCGGCGCATAAGCGCGACATGGCGATGGTGTTCCAGAACTACGCGCTGTTTCCGCATCGAACGGTGGCCGAGAACGTCGCCTTCGGCCTGCGCATGCGCAAGGTCGACAAGGCGACGATCGCCGCCAAGGTCAAGGCCGCGCTGGCCATGGTCGAGCTGTCGGGCATGGAGGATCGCAGGCCGGCGCAGCTCTCGGGCGGTCAGCAGCAGCGCGTCGCGCTGGCCCGCGCGATCGTGATCTCGCCGCGCGTATTGCTGTGCGACGAGCCGCTCGGCGCGCTCGACAAGAAGCTGCGCCAGCAGATGCAATTCGAACTGAAGCAGTTGCAGAAGAATTTGGGCGTCACCCTCGTCTTCGTCACCCATGACCAGGAAGAGGCACTGGCGATGTCCGATCGCATCGCCGTGATGAACGCCGGCCGGGTCGAGCAGATCGGCACCCCCACCGAGATCTACGACCAGCCGCGAACTCGTTTCGTGGCTGACTTCATCGGCGACACCAACATCTTTCGTGGCCAGCGCGCCATGATGGATCGGGGCGCCGGGCTCGCGGTCGGCAGCGGCCTCGTGCTGACGCTGCCAAAAGCGGTCGCGACGGCCGGCAATGAAGCCGGCCTGTCGGTTGCGCTGAGGCCCGAGAAAATCGTGGTGTCGCCGAGCAGCGGCGCCGATGGCGGGAGCGCGGGCCGGTCGGCGCGCGGCACGGTCGAAAGCACCAACTTCCTCGGCGGCGCCGTGCTCTACCGCATCGTGCTCGAAGACGGCCAGCGCGTGCTCGCGCAGCAGCCGAATTCGGGGGCGGGTCCATTTCATGCGCCCGGTCAGGCGGTCACGCTCAGCTGGCAGCCCGGCGATCTCGTCATTCTCGAGGATTGATATTGTGAACGTCATCTGCGCGTCAGCGTCCAACCGCGAACCAAGCCCGTATTTTCCGATCGCGGAGCCCTTGTCATGACCGGGAGCGCGATGAAAACGATCAACCTCGACGACATCGAGGCGCTCGCGGTCGGCGCCTGGATTCTCGGCACCGGCGGCGGCGGCAGCCCCTATCTCGGCCTGCTCAATCTGCGCCGTCTCTATGCCGAGGGACATCGCGTGCAGCTGATGTCGCCGCTCGATCTGGCGGACGACGACTGGGTGGCCGTCGTGTCCAACATGGGCGCTCCCTTGGTGGGCCAGGAGCGCCTCGCCGACAGCCGCAGCATCGCGCGCGCGGTGCGGATGCAGGAGGAGATCAACGGCATCACCTTCCACGCCGTGATGTCGGTCGAGATCGGCGGCGGCAATGGCATGCAGGCGCTGATGGCGGCGGCGCATCTCGGCATTCCCGTCGTCGACGCCGACTGCATGGGCCGCGCCTTCCCGGAGGCGCAGATGACGTCGGTGGCGATCGGCGACCTCAAGCCCTATCCCTGCACGCTGTACGATCCGCGCGGCATCGAGGCTGTCGTGACCAAGGTGCCCTCCTGGAAGTGGATGGAGCGCGCCAGCCGCAAGATCTGCGTCGAGATGGGCTCGATCGCCTCGACCAGCAAGGCGCCGCGTACRGGACGCGAGGTCAAGGACTGGGGCATCCATTTCACCACCACCAAGGCGATTGCGATCGGCCGTGCGGTCGAGGCCGCCAACAGGAGCCACCAGGACCCGATCGCGGCGATCCTCGCCTGCGAGGGCGGACTGCGCCTGTTTACCGGCAAGATCGTCGATGTCGAACGCCGCACCACCGAAGGTTTTCTGCGCGGCTCTGCCGTCGTGGAGGGCAGCGATGATGATCGCGGCACGCGGCTCAAGCTGTCGTTCCAGAACGAATGGATCGTCGCCTGGCGCGATGGCGAGGCGATCGCGATGTCGCCCGACCTGATCTGCGTGCTCGACAGCGTCAACGGCCATGGCATCGGCACCGAGACSGYGCGCTACGGCCAGCGCGTGACCGTGATCGCGCTGCCCGCGCCCGCCGTGCTGACCAGCCCGCGCGGCCTCGCCTTCGTCGGCCCCCGCGCCTTCGGCTACGACCTCGATTTCCGGTCGCTGTTCGCGACCGCTGGAGCTCCATGAATGAAGCGCATTGGCATTGACGTCGGCGGCACCAATACCGACGCGGTTCTGATTGCCGACGACAGGGTCATCCACTCCGTCAAAAGCGCCACCACCGCCGACGTCACCTCCGGCATTCTCGCCGCGCTGAAAGCGCTGCGGGCCAATCCCGCAGCAGCCGTRCCGGTCGATGCGGTCGTCATCGGCACCACGCATTTCATCAATGCGGTGGTGCAGCGGCGGCACCTGCAGCGGATCGGTGCGGTCAGGATCGGCATGCCGGCCTCCGCCTCGCTGCCGCCGTTCTGCGACTGGCCCGCCGATCTCGCCGCGCTGGTCAACGACGAGATCTTCATGCTCGAGGGCGGCCATGACTATGATGGCCGCCCGTTCATGCCGCTCGACACCGACGGCCTGAAGGCCGCCGCGCGCGCCATCAAGGCCAAGGGCCTGCGCGCGGTCGCGATCGCCTCGTCGTTCTCGCCGCTCGACCCGAGTTGCGAGATCACCGCGCGGGAGATCTTCGCCGAGATCTGCCCCGACGTCGCGGTCACGCTGTCGCACGACCTCGGCCGCATCGGCCTGTTGGAGCGCGAGAACGCCGCCCTTCTCAACGCTGCGCTCCACGACCTTGCCGTCACCACCGTCACCGCCTTCCGCAAGGCGATCGCCGAGGCCGGTCTGGATGCGCCGCTGTTCCTGACCCAGAACGACGGCACCGTGATGCAGGCGGAGACCGCGACCGCTTTCCCGGTCATGAGCTTCGCCTCCGGCGCCACCAATTCCATGCGCGGCGCCGCCTATCTGTCCGGCCTCGACGACGCGATGGTCGTCGATGTCGGCGGCACCACCAGCGACATCGGCCAGCTGCGCCACGGCTTTCCGCGCGAGGCCAACGCGGTCGTCGAAGTCGGCGGCGTCCGCACCCTCTTTCGCATGCCCGATCTGCTCTCGATCGGACTGGGCGGCGGCAGCCATGTCGAACAGGATCCCGTCCGCGTCGGCCCGCTCAGCGTCGGATACCGGCTGACATCCGAGGCCCTGGTGTTCGGCGGCGACCGCCTGACGGCGACCGACATCGCGGTCGCGGCCGGACTGATCGATCTCGGCGACCGCGCCCGTGTCGCGCATCTGCCGCGGCGCCTGATCGAGGCTGCRCTCGCGGATGCCCATCGCAAGCTCGAAAGCGACATCGACCGGATGAAGACCGAGGCCGGCGACGTACCGCTRCTCGCGGTCGGCGGCGGCGCCTTCCTGGTGCCGGAGCGCCTCTCCGGCATCTCGGAGATCGTCCGCGTCGACCATGGCGACTGCGCCAACGCCGTCGGCGCGGCCATCGCCCAGGTCTCCGGCGAGGCCGACCAGGTGTTCCGCGACATGACCCGCGACGAGGCCATCGCGGCGGCGCGCGGCATCGCCGAAGCGCGCGCCGTCCAGGCCGGGGCCGACCGCGACGCGCTCAAAATGGTCGAMGTCGAGGACATGCCGATCGCCTATCTCCCCGGCAACGCGCTGCGTGTGCGCGTCCGCGTTGCCGGCGCCATTGCCGAGCCGAACATCGGCGCGGCGGCGTAGCCTCGTCTCAAGCCAGTTCGGCGATCCTGGTCACGCCCGCCTCGGCRCCCTGCGCCTTCGCGGCCGCCATCGAKCCGCCGAGATCGATCCCGCGGCAGGCGCTCTCGATCACGACRGCCTCGAAGCCGAGCCGGCGTGCATCGACCGCCGAATAATGCACGCAGAAATCGGTCGCGAGCCCGACCAGAAACRCCCGGCGCAAGCCGCGTTCGCGCAGATAGCCGGCAAGGCCGGTCGGCGTCGTCTTGTCGTTCTCGAAAAACGCCGAATAGGAGTCGATCGCCGGACGAAAGCCCTTGCGGATGATCAATTGCGCCTTGTCGGTCGCCAGAYCGGCATGAAAGGCCGCGCCCGGCGTGCCCTGGATGCAGTGATCCGGCCACAGCGTCTGCGGACCGTAGGCCATCGGCACGCTCTCGAACGGCGCCTTGCCMGGATGGCTGGAAGCGAAGGAGCTGTGTCGGGCGGGGTGCCAATCCTGGGTGAGAACGACGTGATCGAACAGCCCGCTGAGCCGGTTGATCACCGGGACGACAGCGTCGCCATCGCTCACGGCGAGCGCGCCGCCGGGACAAAAATCGTTCTGCACATCGATGATGAGCAGCAAATCCTCATTGGTCTTGATCTGCATCCTGCACCCGTTTCACCAGACTTTCACGAGGATGGCCTCGGCCCGCGGCGATCTCAAGCCGACCGGCCCAAGATTCTGCGGCGCCCGCCGAGGGGCAGCCCCACCATTTCGGAATCCCTGCCCTGCAGGGCGGCGCTGGAAACGTCGGGCCAATCGTGGATTCTCCCRGCTGGAGGGTTTTCCCGATGCCCACGACCATGACACGCCGCGCCGCCAGCGACAGCCTCGCGCGCTGGGCCATCGCCACCCTGCGCGAGGCCGGAGCAATCGTCGCATGCGAGGCGCATGGCTGGATSCGCGAGCGCGGCGACCCGCATGCGCTGGCGCGCGCGCTCGGCGCGGCCCGCGACGATCCGCCCCGCGGCGTTGGCAGCTCGGAAGCCGTGGCGGCGATYGAGGATGTCCTCGGCGGGATCGGCGATACCTGCCCTGATTGYTCGCAGCCAGGCGAACTGGAAGAATTGCCGCGACAGGACTTGCCGCAAATAAAATAAGTGATTTCCCTGCACRCGCGCCTGCTCTAGCCTGACGCCTCCACCGGGAGACATCACCGTGTCGAGGCGTCCCGCTCCCCCGCTGCGCAAGCCGTGCCCGACCTGCGGGCGCCCGTTGGCCGTGCGGGAGGGCAGCGGCGAGCGCTGCAAGCTGATCTGTCCCGCGTGCGACGGCCCCGACCCGCTGCATTCGCCGAAGGCGCTCGGCTGGGCCAAGGGATCGCTGCGGCCGCCGAAGCGGCCRCAGGAGACCTAGCGCGCGAGCTTGCGCTCGACCTTYTTGCGRCYGTTGCCCACCTTCTTGACCGCCTTCTTCACGGCGGAGGCCGAACGTCCGCTCTTCTTGGCTTCGTAGCGCACTTCGTGGTCCTGGCCGCCCGCAACGCGGGCACGGTCCTGCTTGCGTCCGCGGCTGGATGTTGCCGTCGAGGTCTTCTTCTTGGCTGCCATGATGCATCTCCTTGCCAGCGCGCAACGCACGACCCCGCAGGGCAGTTCCGCGGAGCGGCAGCGGCGGGCTCCTCACCATCAGGGTCTCGCGTGGCCGAAGAGAAGCGTCATGCCGATCACCCGATGTCGAACTTGACGCCTTGGGCGAGCGGCAGGCTGCGTCCATAGTTCACGGTGTTGGTGGTGCGGCGCATATAGGCCTTCCAGGAATCCGAGCCGGATTCGCGGCCGCCGCCAGTCTCCTTCTCGCCGCCAAACGCGCCGCCGATCTCGGCGCCGGACGGACCGATATTGACGTTGGCGATGCCGCAATCMGAGCCTCGCGACGACACGAACAATTCGGCCTCGCGCAGGTCATTGGTGAAGATCGATGACGACAGCCCTTGCGGCACAGCATTATGCAACGCGATCGCGGCGTCGAGATCGCGATACGGCATGACGTAGAGGATCGGCGCGAAGGTCTCACGCTCGACCGGACCGGCCTGCGAGCTGATTTCGACCAGCGCGGGCCGCACGTAATAGGCGCCCTCGCAGCCCCCGACCGCGACGCGCTCGCCGCCGAACACGCGCCCGCTTTGATCCCGGGCCGCGCTCAGGGCATCCTGCATGGCGTCATAGGCGCCACGGTCGATCAGCGGACCGATCAACGTGCCCGGCTGCAGCGGATTGCCGATCGCAACCGAGGCATAGGCCTGCTTCAGCCGCGGCACCAGCTGCTCATAGATATCGGCATGCACGAACAGCCGGCGCAGGCTGGTGCAGCGCTGGCCGGCGGTGCCCATCGCCGCGAAGGCCACCGCGCGGAGCGTGAGATCGAGATCGGCCGAGGGAGCGACGATCGCAGCATTGTTGCCGCCGAGTTCRAGAATGGCCCGCGCAAAGCGGCTGGCGAGGCAGGCCCCGACGACGCGGCCCATCGCCGTCGAGCCGGTTGCCGACACCAGCGGCACCCTGACATCGTCGACCAGCATCTCGCCGACCGCACGGCCGCCGATCAGCAGGCCAGCAAGCCCCTCCGGAGCCTCCCCGCCCTCGCGCCGGAAACGGGCCAGCGCGCGCGCCAGCAGGGCGTCGGTCGCCAGCGCCGTCAGCGGCGTCTTCTCGGAGGGCTTCCAGACCACGCTGTTGCCGCACACCAGCGCAATCGCCGCGTTCCACGCCCATACCGCCACGGGGAAGTTGAAGGCCGAAATGATGCCGGTGACGCCCAGGGGATGCCACGTTTCCATCATGCGGTGCTCGGCCCGCTCGGTCGCAATCGTCAGGCCATAGAGCTGGCGCGACAGCCCGACCGCGAAGTCGCAGATGTCGATCATCTCCTGGACCTCGCCGAGGCCCTCGGAGACGATCTTGCCGGCCTCGATCGAGACCAGGCGACCGAGCGCCGCCTTGTTGGCGCGGAGCTCCTCGCCGAGCAGGCGCACCAGTTCGCCGCGCTTCGGCGCGGGCACCAGCCGCCACTGCAAGAACGCGGCATGCGCCTGCGCGATGACCTCGGTCGCACCGGCCTGGGTCTCGTCATGCACCTGCGCCAGCACCTCGCCGGTGATCGGCGAGCGCGCCGCGCGCGCTCCGCCGCGCAGCCGCTCCGGCGCCACGCCGAGCGCGCTCAGGATGTCGGCGGTTTCCACAGCGAGCGAGAGGGAGGATGCTGGACTGGTGGACATTTACAACTCCGAATTTGCCTGCCGCGCCGGTGCGCGTAAGGATTAGTCATGGTCCGTCGGGATCGCCACCCCTGTAGATCAAATTCGGCTGCGGCGCGAGCACAAGGCAGCTGGCGAATCGGCCACTCGGCCATCTCCGCGGGCGGTGTCCTGGCGTCCGGTCGGGCCTGTCGCGAAAAGCTGCTGCGGTTTGCCTTGCGGCCCAGCTTCACTCAGCGTGCTGTTCCGCGGGTGCTGTTCTGGCGCGCATCGGAGCAGTCCCGCGACGCCGATGCGTCCGGGCTGGAGAGGTCGATGGTCCCTCGCAGGATGACGAGGGCGCAGGGAAYGCCGGGCGCTGGCCGCAACCCATGGCCCGCCTGCAGCAAAAAAAGCAGGCGGCAGTCACCACAGGTTCAGCCGAACWCCGGCATTCCCYGCGCGATGGTTTTCACAGTTATAACGTGCTCTCCCCGGTGTACGGCTGTCTAGCCACCGTCGTCCAGGAGRTCATCATCCMCCTGGACTTGACGCCMGCATCGCGGCGCCAGGACCACACGGCTTCCTGTCCGCCGATTGCCGTTCGTCCGCGTGCAAGCACGCTGCGGCAACAGGCGACCATCGCCTTCCCGCCTCACGTGTCGTGACGATCGCGATACGCCCCTCGTGGCGAAGCAGGATGGACGGAGTAGAGCATAATTTCTGGAAAAACGAAAGAACAATCTTGAGCAGGGAAGCCGATTGGATCGGGGCTCATCGGCCACGGCCGGCGACTCGCATATGACGATCAAGGACTACGGGCAATTCTCCTCCACGTCGTGTCCAACAACATTGGCGGACGATCAACAAGGCTCCATCCCTACTCCACGCTCGCCAGCACGATCTCGCGCAGGATGCGCGTCGGCGGAATGCTCTGATCGTCGCGCTCGTAGTTGCCGGCGGTCACGGCGATGACCAGCTGCAGGGCGGGAATGATGTACAGGCGCTGGCCGCCTTCGCCTTGCGCCATCCACATCCGTTCCAGCCGGCCGGCGGCCCATCCCTTGGGCTTGCCGAAGGCGACATCGAGGAGAAACCATTGATAGCCGTAGCGGCGAAGCTCGTCGGCGCTGACGGCCGGCGTCGTGCAGCGGCGGATCCAATCGGCCGGAATGAGCTCCCTGCCATCCCATCGGCCGCCGGACAGCATCAGCGCGCCGATCCGGGCGAAGTCGCGCAGCGTCATGCGGGCGCCCGACGCGGCGAACGGCTCGCCGTCGGCGCCGGCGGCCCATTGCGTCGGTCCGAGGCCGAGCGGATCGAACAGATGCGCGCGGGCGAAATCGTGCAGCGACTGGCCTGATCCTTTCGCGATCAGACGGGCGAGCACAGCCGTTGCTCCGCCGCAATAGGTCCAGTGCGCCCCCGGCGTCTCGACGACCGGGCGCGCCAGGATATAACGATAGCGATCGGCCGCCTCGTCCATGGCGATCTCGCTGTTGCGCGGATCACTGTAAGGCAGGCTGCTCTCGTCCCAGTCGGTGCCCATCGTCATCGTCAGCGCATGGGCAACGGTGAGCCGCGCGCGCTCCGGACTGGCGAGATCGGCATACTCCGGAAAGGCCGCCAGCAGCGGCGCCTCGGGCGCCGGCACCTTGCCTTGCGCGTGCGCAATCCCATAGAGCAGAGCCACGATGCTCTTCGAGCAGGAGCGCAGATCGTGCGGCGTCTCCGCCGTGAACGTCACCGTRCCGATGTCGCCGACGCCGCGCGCACGATCCGGGCCTTCGAAATAGCGCTCGATGACGCGCTTGCCGTCCCGGAGCACGATCAGCCCATGGATATTCCAAAGGCGCCGCTCAGCAAGCGCCTGATCGAGCCGCCGGGCAACGCCTGCGGCGAAGGCATCGCCATCCGCGGCCGAAGCAAAGTCCCACGGCTGCTGTCCCGCGACGGGCAACATCTGCGACGAGACGGCCATGGCTCCCAATCCTGACAGAAGCTGACGACGATTTGGCACGATCGGAAGATCCCGCATGACCCGRACAATGCTGCATTGATAGCAGACGCATTGCTAGCAGACGAGAGATACGCTGACAGCACTCCATYCGACYTGGCCCRTTGCCCGGCGGATGATCGGGACTTGCGGCYCGTATCGAGACGAACCGGCGGYGCGATCACCACGGCAACCCGCACAGATCGAGCATGCCGACGCGCGGCGCCATCATGAGGTCGAACACGAAGGGGTCGATGACACCGAACCGGATGCGTCCCTGCCGCGGCTGCTCGGCATGCACCTCGCCGTCGAACGCGCGCCAGCCGAGCTTTTTGTAGAGAGGCGCATRGCGTGGCTCGCAGAACAGCAGGCCGAAATCGACGCCATGYGTGTCCCGCATCTCGGTCACGGCACGGCGCATCAGTTCACCCGCGAGGCCCTGCCCCCGACAGTCCGGATGTGTCGCCACGTCGCCGACGCCGCAGATCCTGACGGGGCCGGCGTCGAGCGTTGCATCGCGCAGATGCAGTGCTGCATGGGCGATGACGTCATCACGGCCGTCGAAGACGAGGATGCGGCTATGCGCATTGGCCCAGACCACTTCCTTCCATGGCAGAGCAGCCAGCACCTCCGCAGACCAGACAGTATCCAACAGGTGGCGCGCGCGCTGCCTGCCGTGCTCGCCGCTCATGATCTCGATGCGATGGCCCATCGGTCGGTGCTCCGTCGGTGGATGGCGACATCTTACAACCAGGCATCTCCATTCACCCCCGTCACCACAACTCGTGGAAGAGCCCGAAGGCTAAGGCTTGCGAACGGCGATGACGAATGCCAAGAGTCGGCCGAGATGTCGCATGCGCTGCAGCGCAAGGGAAGCGGCCGATGTCTGACCTTCGCGTGCTGGCGCTGTTGTCCCTGGCGAAGGCCAGACTGGGCGCAAGGGGCCGAACACTGAATTCCAGGAGATGTCTCCATCCGACGGAACGTTGTTGCGGGATGCGACCACTGGCGATCAGCAGCATGTCGGGACCAGCAGACGTGAATGTGCTGTCACCGAGATCTCAGCTTGCACCGAAATCTCGCGCATCAGGACATTTGCAAATGATCGTTCAACATCAGCGCCCGTATCTCGCATCCTATTGCCTGGTGCGCGCCGACGACGCAATCCTGCTGCAGCGGCGCTTCAACACCGGCTATTTGGATGGCCAATGGGCCCTGCCCTCCGGGCACGTCAATGAGGGCGAAGACGCCGTTGCGGCGGCATCACGTGAGCTGTTCGAGGAGACCGGCCTGATCGTCGCCGAGGACGCCTGGCGATTCGTCTGCGCCATGCACCGGCGGACCGACCGCAGCATTGTCGACCTCTTCTTCACCACGGATGGATTCAGCGGCGAGCCGCGCATCTGCGAGCCCGACAAGAGCGACGGCCTGCAGTTCTTTCCGCTCGATTGCCTTCCGCAGGGATTGGTGGGGTACATCGGCGTTGCCATCCAGTGCCTGATCGGGATCGGGCCGTCGCGTGGCACATATTTCAGCGAGGGCTGGTCATGAGCCGGGGCGCGAACCGCGGCCCGATCTGCTAGGCTGCCGGCCGCTCCGCAACGAGGCACCGGGACCATGGCCGACACGCGCGCAATCCTCACCGMACTCTGGTCATCGCTCCGTCACGAGGCTCAGCTGGCGGCGGCGCGCGATCCGGTCTTCGGCCAGGCCTTGGCGGCTGCGATCCTCGATCATCCCGATCTCGGCAGCGTGGTGGCGCATCAGATCGGGGTTCGCCTGGGCAAGACGGCATCCGAGCGCGCCCGGTTTGCGGCAGTCGCACGCGAGGCCCATGCCGCGGCGCCAGCGCTTRTCGAGGCCGCGAGCCGTGATCTCGGCGCGATCGCGGCCCATGATCCGGCGACCACGGCGCTGCTGCCGCCGCTGCTGAACTACAAGGGCTACGTCGCGTTGCAGGCGTTTCGTGTCGCGCACTGGCTCTGGCGCCACGAACGGTTCGACCTCGCGCTGCTGCTYCAGGCCGAGTCCTCGACRTCGTTGCAGGTGAGCATCCATCCCTCGGCGACGATCGGGACGTCGGTGTTTCTCGATCATGCCACCGGCATCGTCATCGGCGCCTTCGCTGCCATCGGCGACGACGTGACGATCCTGCAGAACGTCACGATCGGACGCCAGGATGCGCTGCCCGGCCGCAGCCCGCGGGTCGGCCATGGCGTACTGATCTCGTCGGGCGCGACGATCCTCGGCAACGTCGCGATCGGCGACTTTGCCAAGATCGGCGCTGGCGCCCTCGTCACCGCCGATGTTCCGGCCGGCTGCACCGCGGTGGGCGCGCCGGCCCGGCTGACGAATTGTCCGCACMAGCCGATGTCGTCCGGAGCAACGCCGCTCGACGCGACATCATGAGACTGCGCTGACGCACAGGCCGTCAGCCATCGACACGGGGCGCGCGTGACGTCGAGGACAAGACCTGCGCCGTCAGTTCCTCCAGCGGCTTGGCCCCGTCCAGGCGCAGCACAGGACAAGGAAGATCGCTTAGCCACGCCTCATGTTTCGCCAGGGTGCGGCTCGTGCCAATGTCGGCCTCGTCATAGGCCGCTGCCCAGGCGACGAACTCTTCGGTTTCGCGATGACGCGCRCCGCCCGGCGCCACCGCTTCCGCGCCGTAGCGGGTGACCTCGCGGACCCGCAAACGCTGCAGCCGAAGCTCTTTCGCGATGGTGATGAAGACGACGAGATCGAAATGCGCGATCAGCGGRTCGCCCCAGCCCTGCAAGGATCCGCTCAGCACCCAGCGCCCCCGCGGCAGGAACATCGCCATCATCAGACGCAACCGCTCGGCGGCGGGACGCAATTCGGCGTAAGGYGGTTCGGTCGGCACCCAGATGTAGTCGTCCGTGTCATGATGCGGGACGGCCAGCGCCGAAGCCACGGCCCGGCCAAGAGTGGTCGTRCCCGAGCCCGACGCCCCCGTGATGTGAATACGACAGCTTGTCATGTCCCCGACCATGGCAGCAACAGATGTCGCCGTGATAACGTTGGTCTGGCAGCGATGCCAATGACGAGGCCAAGGACCGCCGTCGTGTCGGCACGGTTTGGCCGAATGAGCTCCGTATTGTCCCGAATTGTATTGTCGGACTGATCCGTCGATTGATCTCGACAGTTTTGGGATCGTGATGTCAGACGCGTCGARCACCAACCACAGTACTTCACGCGGCAATCAGACTGATCTGCCGCCTTGCCGCAGTTGCGGTCACCCTGCGGGGTCCATCCGCAGCATCCTCAATCCCCGTACCGGGGAGGCCGAGCGCATGTTCRAATGTTCCGCGTGCGGAACTCTCAACTGGCTGGCACCCGGTCGCTGATCGTCTCAGTCGATCGGACCGCCTGGAACCGAGGGAACCTGCCGGTCCTCCTCGGCCGCGAGYAACTCTTGTAGGATTCTGCGCTTCTGCTGATCCGTTTCAGCCTCGAGCAGCTGACGGAAACGACGAATATTCTCGTCGCGGATATAGCGTTCCATGCGGGTTTCCTCCGCGGTGACGGCGGAGACAATGCGAGCAAGTGTGTCCGAGTTCAAGCTGTCAATTATTCCGGACCACGTGCTCGCGGACCATCGTGACCGCTGCTGTTGCCGGTGCGGCGTGCCGTGATGGTCGCGTGCCGCTCGATCGACAGCGTCGGCAGACCTCCGATCTCGAGTGGCGATGACAAACGAAACGGCCGCCCGTGAGGCGGCCGTTCTGCCCGATGTTGTCCACGTCAGTTCGTCATCGCGAAGCGCAGCGTCACGCCGCAGCGCTGRCCTGGATTGCGGGCACRCGGGGCTTGGCCTGTGCCAGATGCACCTTCCAGGCTTCGATCGCGACCACGAACGAGGTGATCGCCCAGAACACRGGATATTCGTAGCCGCCGGTGTTCCAGGTCCAGCCGAAGCCCTTGACCACCTGCAACGCATAGACCGCGAACAACAGCAGCACAGTGGCCCCCAGCGCAGCAAAGCGCGTGCAGATCCCRAGCACCAATGCCACSCCCGCGGCGCATTCGGAGGCTGCGGCGAGCACCACCCAGACTTCCGGCGGATGAAAACCAGCCTTGGCAAAGAAGCCGGCGGTCGCCGCCGACACCGCACCGCCGGCGAATTTCCCGGCAACATGCGGAAACAAAAACAGCCCGCAMATAATGCGAAGAATGTTCATGCCATTCGTTAAATCAAAATTATCCGCCTTGATACGGAAGTCGTCCTTGGTGAGCCACATGACTCATCTCCTTTCTGATGAAGGCAATGTTCCAGAACGGAGAGCTGCTGTTGTTGCGGCATATCAAAATCGCTCCGCGTTTCATGCAGGACTGATTTGCAGCACGCGAGGCGAAGCGCGCGAGCAGCCGCAAAGCAGACCCAAGCGGTCAGCGACACGCCGCCGCGGAGAGCAGATTCCCTATTCATGACGGCGACTCGGACTTAATGTGAGACGCTCCGCGGCTGATGCCGCAGGACATCGCTTCGTCTGATTGCAGAGGTTCGTTTTCACATGGATATGCCGCTGTGGCGCTGGTCGGCCACGCAACTCGCTTCCGCCATCCGCAACAAGGAGATCACGAGCCGCGAGGCGGTGACGGCGTGTCTCGACCGGATCGCTTCGATCAACCCCGAACTGAATGCCGTGGTGTCGGTGCAGGCCGACGATGCGCTCGCGGCCGCCGACCTCGCCGACCACATGGTGGCGGCGGGGACCACGCTCGGCCCGCTGCACGGCGTGCCSGTGACGACCAAGATCAATGTCGACCAAGCGGGGCTGCCGACCACCAATGGCATCGTCGCGTTCAAGGACAATATCGCCAAGGACGACGCGCCCGTGGTGGCCAATCTCCGCCGCGCCGGCGCGGTCATCATCGGGCGCACCAACACGCCGGCGTTCTCGATGCGCTGGTTCACCGACAATGAGCTGCATGGGCGCACGCTCAATCCATGGCGGCCCGACCGCACCCCGGGCGGCTCGAGCGGCGGCGCGGCGGTAGCTGCGGCCACCGGCATGTGCGCCATCGCCCATGGCAATGACGGCGGCGGCTCGATCCGCTATCCGGCCTACTGCACCGGCACCGTCGGCCTGCGCCCGTCCTTCGGCCGCGTGCCCGCCTTCAACGGCACCGCGCCGAGCGAGCGGCAATTGTCGCTGCAGCTGATCTCGGTGCAGGGCGCGATCACGCGCAACGTCGCTGACGCGCGGCTCGCGCTCGCGGCGATGGCYGCCCCCGATCCGCGCGATCCCTGGCACGTGGCGATGCCGCTGGAAGGGCCGCGCCGCGATCATCCCGGGGTCGCCGTCTGTCTCGATCCGGCCGGGGTCGGCATCGCSCCGGAGGTGGAGGCCGCCGTGCGCAAGGCGGCGGCGATCCTGCATCGCGCCGGTTACGAGGTCAGCTGGCGCGATCCGCCGGACGTCGCCGCGGCCGCCAAGGCRTGGAATGATTTCGCCCAAGGCGAGGCGCGCCTGACGCTGTCGGCGCAGATCGAGCAGCATGGCGACGCRCTGGCGCGSCGCGCCTTCGCATTGATGATGGCTCGCACGCCGGAGCTCGACGTCCCCTCACTGATGCAGCTGTCAGCGGCGCGCGCGACCTATCTGCGGCGCTGGCAGGCGTTCATGCAGGAGCATCCGCTGGTGCTGTGTCCGGTGGCGATGGAGACCGCCCTGCCCTACGGAGTCGACATCGAAAGCGAGGCCAGCGTCGACCGGCTGTATCGCTCGCATGTCTTCCTGTTCGCGACCGCCTATCTCGGGCTGCCCTCGATCAGCGTGCCGACCGGCGTGCATGAGGGCATTCCGATCGGAGTCCAGATCGTCGGTCCGCGCTTCCGCGAGGACCTCGTGCTGGATGCCGCCGCCGCGGTCGAACACGCCGCCGCCGAGGCGCCGCCCCTGCTGTCGTCGTGAGCCGCAGGCTCAGCTGCCCGTGCCGGACCAGACGGTCTCGGCCTTGGCGGCATCGAGGGCCGCAGCCAGCTCGTCGATCCGGTAGGGCTTCGACAGGATCCTGACGCCCGCCTCCTTGGCGGCGTGCACGGCGGCCCCCGAATAGCCGCTGGTCAGCAGGATCGGCACATCGCYGCGCCGCTTCTGGATCTCGCGGGCGAGCTCGACGCCATTCATGCCGCCGGGCATCATGACGTCGGAGAACACCAGATCGACCGCGCGTCCATCGGCGAGCGCGCCGAGCGCGGCGGCCGCGCTGGCTGCGCGGGTCACCTCATAGCCCAGCTGGCGCAGCATCTCGCTGACCAGCGCGGCGACCTCGTCATCGTCCTCGACCAGCAGGATCCGGCCCTCATCGCGATGCCGGAGTCGCGGCCGGTGCAGGTCGACGAGATGGTGCTGACGGCCGGATGCGGCGTGCTCGGAGCGCGGAAGGTACAGGGCGATCGCGGTCCCCCGGCCGACCTCCGAGTCGATGCACACCGAGCCTCGCGACTGCTTGGCAAAGCCATAGACCTGGGCCAGCCCCAGCCCGCTGCCCTTGCCAATATCCTTGGTCGTGAAGAACGGCTCGAAGACGCGAAGGCGGACATCGTCGGTCATGCCGGTGCCGGTGTCGACCACCGACAGGCGGACATAGTCGCCCGCGACCTCGTCATCCTTCCAATTCGGCAGGTTCTCGCCGCGGACCACGATCGTGCCGCCGGTCGGCATCGCATCGCGCGCGTTGACGGCGAGATTGAGCACCACCAGCTCGAGCTCGCCGGGATCGACCTCGACCGGCCAGAGCGTGTCGGGAAAATCGAACATCACATGGACGTCRCCGCGCAGGCTGCGATCGAGCAGTTCGCGCATGCCGCCGATCTGGCGGGCGATGTCGACCGGTTCGGGCCGCAGCTCCTGCCGGCGCGAGAACGCCAGCAATTGCCGGGTCAGGCTGGCGCCGCGCTGCGCCGCCTGGATCATGCCGTCCATCAGACGCCGACGCCGCGCGGGATCGGCCTGGCGGTCCAGCATGTCGAGCCCGCCGGAGATCACCATCAGAAGATTGTTGAAATCATGCGCCACGCCGCCCGTCAGCCGGCCGATCGCCTCGATCTTCTGCGCCTGGCGCAGCGTCTCCTCGACGCGCGCCCGCTCCGCCATCTCGACGCGGAGCTGCTCGTTGGATTCGGCCAGCGCGCGGGTCCGCTCCACCACCAGCCGTTCGAGCTGCTGCGCCGTCTGCTCGCGCGCCTCGATCAGCGTGCGGATCTCGTATTGGCGGCGCCGCGCCCGCAATGCCGACTGCACGGCGCTCATCAGCGTRATCGGCTGGATCGGCCGCTCGAGCAGCGAAACGTTGCGCAGCGCGGCCACCAGGTTGCGCCGCCACGCGGCGACCGCGGGTTGCTCGCGGTGGCTCGTCAGCACGATGAAGGGCAGGTCCGACCAGGCCGCCTGCCGCGCGACCCATTGCGTGAGCCCGGCCGTGTCCTTGGCAAACAGTCCCTCTTCCGCCACCACGACCGCGCCGACCCCGGCGCTCAATTCATCGACCAGCTCGGCGAGCGAGGCGCAGACCCGGGTTGCGAGCTTCGTGCTCCGAAGCAGCTCCGCGGACGCCGGACCGTCGCGTCCGATCGGAGCGAAGACGAGCACACGCTGATCCAGCTCAGTGCTCATCTGGCGTGCCCCGCTCAGGGAGGACGCTGCCCGCATAATGCGGGTTGCCCGTGAAGATCCCGCTGAACTCGGTGAGCGGCGGCCCGAGCGAGAGGCCCGCGCTGCTCAAGCGAAACTCGCGGATCGTATGCTCGTGATGCCCGCTCCGCTTCTTGACGACGGACAACGCGCGGCGGACCGTCCCCGCCACCTCGAAATAGCGCAGCATCAGCACGGCGTCGCTGAGATAGCTGATGTCCAGCGGTGTATCCATCGGCCCGACCAGGCCGTGTTGCGCGAGCACGAGGATGGTCAACACGCCCTGCTGGGCGAGATAGCTCAGCAGCTCGTGCATCTGCAGGATCAGGAAGCGCTCATCCGGCATCGCGTTGAGATAGCCGTTGAGGCTGTCGATGATGATGATACGCGCATTGTCGTGCTCGACGCTGCGCCGGACGATCGCGCCGAACTCGCCCGGCGACAGCTCGGCCGGATCGACCTGCTGGAAACGGATCAGGCCCGAATCCAGGTGCCGCTGCAGCGGCAGGCCGAGCGTGCGCGCGCGCGCTTCCACGGTGCCGCGGCCCTCGTCGAACGCGAAGAACACCGCATGCTCGCCGCGCTCGGCCGCCGCGATCGCATAGCTCAGCGCGACCGACGATTTGCCGACACCGGCCGCGCCGATCAGCAACGCATTGGTGCCGCGTTCCAGCCCTCCGCCCAGCAGCTGATCGAGCTCTGCATTGCCGCTGGAGGTGAATTCGCCCTCGAACGAGCGGTGATGCTCCGAGGCGACGAGGCGCGGAAAGATCCGCAGGCCGCCTTGGCTGATCGTGAAATCGTGGAAGCCGCCACGGAACGAGATGCCGCGCATCTTGATCACGCGCAGGCGGCGGCGTTCGGAGCCATATTCGATCGCAAGCTGCTCCAGGATGACGACACCATGCGCCACCGAATGCAGCTGCAGATCRTCCTGCGACGACGACAGATCGTCGAGCAGGATGACCGTGCAGTTGCGCTTGGCGAAGAAGTGTTTCAGCGCCAGCACCTGGCGACGGTAGCGCAGCGGGCTCTGCGCCAGGAGGCGGAGCTCGGACAGGCTGTCGATCACGATGCGGGCGGGGTTGATGCGCTCGACCTCTCTGAACATCAGGCCGGTRGTTTCGCTGAGCTCGACCTCGGCGGGATGGAACACGGTGAGCTCCCGCTCCGGATCGAGCGTGGTCTCCGGCGGCACCAGCTCGAACATGTCGACGCCGTCGAGCGACCAGCCGTGACGCTGGGCCACGACCTCCAGCTCACGCTTGGTCTCGGACAGGGTGATGTACAGCACGCGTTCGCCCAGGCTCTGGCCCTTGAGCAGGAATTGCAAAGCGATGGTGGTCTTGCCGGTGCCCGGCCGCCCCTCGTAGAGATAGAGCCGATTGGCGTCCAAGCCGCCGCCGAGAATGTCGTCCAGACCCTCACTCCCGGTCGAGACGCGCGCGCTCATCTTGGCCTCGCCGCTCTGTTGGCTGCCTGGCAGCTCCTTCGTCATTCGAACACTCCGTCGTCAGCGCGAGACGCGCCATCGGTCGCCGCTGCGGAGATCGCCCCACGCGACGCCCGCGGCTCCTCCGCACAAGGAACACGGCCGATCCGTGTCAGGTTCCGAAGGAACCGCGTCCCGCTGACACGGCCGTCGCGCATCCACGACCGTCGGCGGGAGCAGCCGGGTCGCATGTGGGGGCTCGGATCGATCAGGTGGAATGGCCGACCGTGTCGGCCATGGTGGCGCCGCGCGCGCCGAGCGGCTTCTCCGGGCCGGTGGTGGTGTCGCGCAGGGTCTGATGCTCCAGTTCGGCGTCGAGCTCACCGCCGATCAGGATCACGATGGCCGAGATCCAGATCCAGGTCATGAAGCCGATCGCCGCGCCGAGCGAGCCGTAGGTGGCGTTGAAGCYGCCGAAATTCGCCGCATACCAGGAGAACAGCGCCGATCCTCCSAGCCACAGCGCCGCCGCCAGCGCACTGCCCCAGCTGATCCAGCGCCATTTCGGCTCCTCGCGATCCGGCCCGTAGCGGTAGATCAGCGCSAGCCCGAGCGACACGCAGACGAAGATCGCGGGCCAGCGGCCGATGCGCAGCASGAGATCGGCGGCATCCGACAGGCCCATAGAATGCAGCACCACCGGGACCACGACGATGGCGCCGATCGCCACCAGCGCGAACAGGATCGCGCCGCCGGTGAACAGCAGCGAGATCGCGTTGAGCTTGAAGAAGCCGCGCGTCTCCGGCTCGCGATAGACCACGTTGAGCGTGTCGAACAGCGACTTCATGGCGGCATTGGCGCTCCACAATGAAATCGCCAGGCTGATCCCGAATGTCAGACCGAGGGCCTGGCTGCCTTTGGCGGAGACCCGCGTGAGCTGATCGCGCGCAATATCGATGGCGCCGCCCGGCAGCAGCCCCTGCAGCTGCTCCAGATGCCCGGTGATCCTGGCCGGATCGGAAAACAGGCCATAGATCGCGACCAGCGCCGCCAGCGCCGGAAAGATGGCCAGCAGCGTATAGAACGTCATCCCCGCCGCCAGCGCCACGATCCTGTGCTCGGTGATGTTCTGATAGACCCGATACAGGACGTCCTTCCACCCTCGCGCCGGAATCTCGGACGGCGCGTTGGCGAGCCGGCCTCGGTCATCCCCCAATGCGGTGCTTGATCTCTGGCCACGCATCTCTTCGGAACGCTGCTCGAAATACTGGATCAGAAACGCCAGGCCGAGCAGCGCCAGCATGCCCCCGGTGCTCGGTCCGCGCATGCTGCGCATGCCGAGCACATTCGGCGTCTCCTGATGTGCGTCCTTAGACTTCTTCGATCGACCGAACATGGGAGAGCATCCGCTGTTGCCGGGAAGCAACCGAGCGAGTCCGCGATTGTTCCGGAGCGGAGCCGGAGCGCCCGCACGCTTGATGCGTTAAGTGTGGACGTGAGCTGGCGATAACAGTTAATGTTGTGCGTGAGGAACGCGCTTGCACAGCCCCCGCGTTGCAAATGCACCTTTCAACGCAAGGATAATTCGATGCGCCGCCTGCTATTTGCTTCGCTGTCCGCCGCCGTCCTGGCGGGTTTCGCCGCGATCTCGCCCGCGTCCGCCGCGCAGGACCGCTATTGTCTGCAGGGTCGAAGCTGGGGCTATCCCGGCAATTGTCAGTTCGCCACCTATCAGCAGTGCCAGGCKGCCGCGTCCGGCACCAGTGCCGGCTGCGGGATCAACCCGGCCTATGCCTACGCCCGCCAGCGTGGCGGCTACTATCCCCGCTATTGAACGCGGCTCCCCCGGCCTCCGGCACCGCTTCTAGGACTCGCTTGATGTGTAGGGGTGCGGCGGCTGGGTCGCCGCTCCTCGGATGCCCCTTTGATCGCACCGACTGAAGCGATCGTGAAGCTCCGTCCGCCGCATTGCGGCAGGACCACCGACCTCCTCGAMGTTCGGACAAAGGCTCTCTGCTCAGGCGCAGGTCGATGCTGCATGGCCGCATCCCCTCCTCCGTTCGCCGGCCATSGCAATCGGAACATTGCCCGTCGCCACAGCTTATAGGGCAACGGATCCAAACGGAGGAGGACACCATGGACGGACTGATTTACCTCGTCGGCTTGATCGTGGTCATCATGGCCATTCTGTCGTTCTTCGGCCTGCGCTGAGACCAAGGCCATGASCATGGAAACCACGCCGATCGCCGCGGCACCCATCGGGCGCGCGGCTGCCGACCGCTGGACGCTGCAATGGACCCCGGTCATYGCAGGCGCTCTCACCGCCGGTGCCGTCTCGTCGATCCTGGTCAGCTTCGCGATGACGGTGGGGCTCGGGGTCAGCTCCACGGCGCCGACCTGGCGCGACGCCTCCGTGGCGCTGTGGCTGCTCTCCGGCCTCTACCTCGTGCTGCAGGCCCTCGTCAGCTTCGGCTGTGGCGGCTACGTCGCCGGACGCGTGCGCGCGCCCTATGATCTCGCCGAGAGCGACGAGACCGAGAAGCGTGACGGACTGCATGGCGTCGCGTCCTGGGCGCTGGCGGTCGTGCTCGGCACCGTGCTGGCGGCCATGGTYGCCTCGGCGGCCAGCAGGCCGAATCCGTTGAGCTCGCCGCAGACGGTCAATGAGCCGTCGGTGCTGAGCTACGAGATCGACCATCTGTTCCGGGCCRCACGGCGAGCACCGAGCCCTGACCTCGCGCYGGCGCGCAGCGAAGCCGGCCGGATCCTGTTGACGGCGTCGAGCCACAGCGGCGTCAGCGCCGACGATCGCAACTATCTGGTCCAACTCGTCGGCGCGACGACCGGGCTTGCCGGTCCTGACGCCGATCGTCGCGTCGACACGACGATCGCGAACGCGAAATCGGCGCTGTCACGTTCACGCGCGAGCACGACCATCCTCGCCTTCTCCGTGGCAACCGCGCTGCTGCTGGGCGTGGTGGCGGCATGGATGGGCGCGGAAAGCGGCGGGCGGCATCGCGACGGCAAGCCGGTCACCGGCTGGATGCTGCACGCCAACCGCTTCAGCCGGCGGCGCGACATGTGGCGTCGCCCGGCGTCGATGCCGGAATAAGCCTCGACGATAACGGCCCGGTCGATGACCGGGCCGTTATTCGCGCATGGAGGGCGAGCTGCTCAACTGAGCAGACGTCGCATCAGATGCGCATCCGCGCCATAGCTCGCGAGCTTGCTGTCGCAGTTCTCGGCTGCCATCGCCGCAAACCCCTGCTTCGTCCAGAACGGCGTCGAGCCGTTGACCGCGACCAGCGAGAGCGACGGCAGGTTGAGATCGCGTGCATGCCGAACCAGCTGCGCAACGATCCAGGACGCGGCACCGCTGCCGCGGGCATCCGGCAGCAGCGCCAGATCGTGGACGTAATAGGTCGCAGCCGCTTCGGGGAGACCGCCGAGCAAGGCGTTCAATGCCGGTGGCTCGCCCAGATGCCACGGATGGCTGATCACATAGCCGGCGATCTCGCCGCCCGTCATCAGCACGCGGCATCCCGTAGCATGCAGACGCAAACGCTCAGCAAACACGGCGTGGTCTTCGGGATAAGAGGGATGCACCCGGGCTGCAATCACATCGACACTGGCGAGGTCGTCGACAGYCATGGCACGCCAGTTCGAGCCAGCCACGTTGGCTTGACGTGCGCTCATCTGGCGAGCGACAGCCATCGCTCGCTGGCCGACACCGCCGCCGGCCAAAGCGCATCGGTCGGCAATCCCCGGTGCAGCGCCTTGCCGACCTCGCAGATCGACAGGAAGGCCGACGACCGGGCCTCTTCGGTCTCGAACGGCTGCGCGTCGCTGGGGCTCCGCACCAGCCCCATCAACCCATTCAACATCTGCAATGCAGCATCCGGAGCCGCAGCCTGCGCCGACCTCAGCGCCGCCACCACCTGCTCGGCCTTTTCCGTCTCCGTCACCAGCGCCTCTCATTCGGCCCAAACCACGCGACGTTAGCAAGCTGAAGACCGCTCCGCAACGCGGTCAGCCCGGCCCGGCACCGGCATGTCCTCCTCGGCGGCCTCGTGGTGGTGGCGGCGCTCGGCAAGCTGGGTCACGACCTGCTTAGATGGGACCTGACATGACTCTTGTCGCAACCTCCCAATGCTTCCACCAGACACAGCGGCCGCGATCCCATGATGGGTCGTGAACCTGATCCGGCTTGATCTCGCGTGGCCTGGAATACAGCAGCGTCCGACGCGCGCGCGGCCGCGAAGGTTTCCGGTGAAGGAACGTCCTGCCCGTCCCGCGCAGAGGAACAATATGAACTTGCGAATGTTGAGATCAATTCCGGGCGCAAGATTCTCCGCAACCGATGGACCGAGGATGGGCGCGGGATGCAGGCAGGTTTTGCGTTGACCAAGTTGGCCGACCGGCTGACGAGCCTGATAGAACTGTCGGGCGACGATCTGGAATTGCTGGCGCGAATGCCCAGCTCGATCCGGAGCTTCGCCTCGCATCATGACATTTGGCGCAAGAACGACGAACCCTCCGTCTGCTGTGTTCTCCTGCAGGGCTATGTGTGCTGGAAGGACACCGACGCCGGGGCCGGCCAGATCACCTCCATCTACGTTCCCGGCGATGTGCCGAACCTGTACACCATGGTCTCGCCTGCCGTGACGGCCACGCTGTGCACGCTGAGCCCGGTCGTGGCCGCGTTCGTGCCGCATGCGTTCTTTCGCGAAGCGAAGGCASAGTCGGCGCGCCTCGCCCATGCCTTGACGCTGACGTCGCTTGCGGAGACCGCGACGCTGCGAACATGGCTCACCAACCTCGGCAGCCGGGATTCCCTGAGCCGCGTCGCACATCTGATCTGCGAGATCACAGTGCGGCTGCGCGCCGTCGGCCTCGGCCGCGATCTGCGCTTTCCATCTCCCTTCACCCAACCCGATCTGGCCGCAATCTGCGGCATCTCACCGGTTCATGCCAATCGCACCATTCAGGAGCTGCGGCGCCGCGCGCTGCTGCATTGGCATTCACGCACGATCGCGGTGACCGACTGGGCGGGCCTCGTGCGGCTGGCGGACTTCAACGCCGATTATCTCATGCTCCGCCGGCTGCCGGTGCTGGAGACGCATTCGGCTCCGCGGCAGGCGTCCGATCCCCCGCTCGAGTTGCAGCAAGCGGCCATGTTGACACGATCGCCCACGCGCCTGCTATGACGCGGGCCAGCGCGCCTGCAGAGACGCGGATGGTCGACTCCCTTGGCGGGTATCACCTCGACATCATGGTCGCCCGCATCTTCAACAGCGACGGGCCATACCGTCTACGACGGCTCCGGCAGCCAGACGCGCAGCTTCATGCTGCTCGGCTGGCGTCCGCAGCTTCCGCCGAGCAGCGACAATTGGGCTCTCGCGACAACGCGGCGTCAGCTGCCGCTGCTCTTGCCGGAGGCCAGCGATCTCGCCATGTCCAGATGCTTCTGCAGAACCGGCACGGTCTGCTGGGCGAAATCCGACAGCGGCGATTTCGCTGCAGCTTCCTTCTTGTATTTCGCGATGTCCTTCTCGTGATCGCGAACCATGGCCTTGGCAAAGGCCTGGTCGAAACGGTTGCCCTGGAGCGCGTCCAGCCGGTTATAGATCGCCAATTGCTGCTTGTTCGGTTCCGACGGCACCGTGATGCCGTTCTGTTGCGCCAATTGCTGCGCCTTCTGCAGATGATCCCCATGGTCCTGCTGCAGCGCCTGCCCGAACTGCTTGACCTGGTCGCTCTGGCCCTTCTGCTGCGCCAGCTTGCCCATGTTCACCTCGGCGAGATCGCCTTCGATCGCTTCGGTCATGAAGTGCTGGTCCTTGGCGGCCGATTGTCCTTTCGGCGCAGCGGTCGCGCCCGARGCCACGAGCAGGGTCGTGGCGCAGGCGGCCAGTGCGGTCTGGATGATTCGCTTCTGATGAGCGCCGATCAGTCTGGTCATCGTCGATCTCCGAGGGTTGAGAGCCGTATCGTCGCCACGGCAAGAGTCGGAGCCTGCGATGGTTCCTAGGATCGTGTCGGCCGCCGCTCTCCARGGGGRTCGGCGAGCCCGGCGGCACTCGGGTTCCCGCCGAACRGYGTGGCTGGGACGTTCTGCCTTGCTCGCGTCGGCGGGCAGCGCGCGGCGACCGCGGGCGCTTCAGCGAGCGGTCACATCKTGCCCGAGGGCCAGCGCCAGCACGCGCCCGAACTGATCGGCCTGCGCSGCGCTGCCACGCCAAGCCACGACCTGATCGGGACGGATCAAGGCGAGATCGGCTTCATAGAGCTCGCGCAAGGCGCGCGGCAAGGTCACGATCGTCAACTCAGCGCGAAGCGACCTCGCGTCGTCATGCAGCCGATCCTCGTCGACGTCGCAGCCTTCGAACCTCAGCAGCGTCCATTCAAAGCCGAAGCGATCGTACAGCGACACGTCGTGCTGCAGCCAGACGTGCGGTGCGCGGCCMCCTGGACAGGCGCTCGGCACATAGACATTGGCTGCATCGGGGGGCGGCACAGAGCCGTCGGAGACAATGATCGGCGAGCCATCGTAGCGGCCGCCGAAGGTGATACCGGGGATGTTGAACTCGGCGCGCGCATGCTGATCAAGATAGACGCCGGCGCTGCGGCGCGCCTCGGCTCCCGCATCCGTCGCGTCTTCGATCTCGGGCGCGGCCGCGAACAGGCCGAGCGAGTCGGCGAAGCGTCGCGCGTAGTCAGTGTTCCGCAACGCCAGCGGACGGCGCTCGGCTTGGTAGCTGTCGAGCAGCCGCAGCGGACTGACGCCCTTGACGACGCTGGCGAGCTTCCAGCCGAGATTGACCGCGTCCTCGATCGCAGTGTTGTAGCCGAGCCCGCCGGTCGGCGTGAACAGGTGCGCGGCGTCGCCACCGAGAAACACCCGGCCGCGCTGCATGCTCTCGGCAACGAGCGCGTGGCCTGCGGTCCAGGTCAGATGCGAGAGCACCTCGCACGGAATGGCCGCGCCGCATGCGCGCTGAAACGCCGCTCGCGCATCGGCCGAAGTGATTGCGCTCTCATCCTCGCCCGGCCGCAACTGGGTATGGAAGGCGAACTCGTCGTGCCCGTTCACGGCAGCCATGAACGCCCGGCGATCRCCGTTGAAGCAGACATACATCCAGGCGCGGGCATGCGGAACGCTTGCGTAGAATTCGGGCGAGCGGACATAGACCGCGAGCATGCGGCCGCCCATGAAATCACGTTRCACGCCGGTGGTGCCGCCATAGGAGATGCCCAGGGATTGACGGACCGTCGAACGCGGACCGTCGGCTCCCACCACGAAGGATGCGCAGATCTCGAAGCGCGCGCGGTCACCGAGGCGTTCGACCTCCGCTACGATGCCGTCCTCGTCGGCCCGATAGCCGATCAATCGATGACCGTAATGCAGCTGAACGYCCGGGAGCTGCGCCGCGTGCCTGCGCAGGATCGCCTCRACAAATTTCTGCGACACGCGATGYGGCAACTCGGCCGCGCTCCACGACCCGGACAGCTCCTTGACCAACTTGGTGGCGCGCGCGGCCGACGGCAGCTGGAATCGCGCGAGCTCATAGGTCGCGTAGCGGGTGAAATAGGCAACGTCGGTCGGATAGCCGGACGGCAGGCCGGCGCGTCGGATCTCGTCGGCGAAACCGAGCCGGCGGTAGTGCTCCATCGTTCGCGCCTGGGTCGCATTGGCCTGGGGGTTGAAAGCCGTGCCCGGCTTCTCATCGATCAKAATGGTGGACACGCCGCGGCGGCCGAGCTCGTTGGCGAGCATCAACCCGCAGGGCCCGCCGCCCACGATCAGGACGGAGGTGGTCGATCGTGGCGCCACGGCGCTGTTCCCCTGGTGTTCAAGGGACGCTACAGCGTCCGGYCAAATAGTCAAGTAACCTGACTATCTGACGGACCCAGCGTATCGAAGCGCGCACCATAGGCCGACAGGCCCTCGACGATCGCTTCCATCGCTGCCTTGCCGAGCTCCTTGCGCATCTCCGCCTCGGCCACGTCGACGGCATCGCCGAATGCCTGAAGCCATTTCATGCCGGCCGGCGTGAAGCGCACGATGCGCGCACGCCCGTCCTGCGGATCGACCTCGCGCGCGACCAGCCCGAGCTCCGCGCATTGGTCGACCAGYTCGCCCATCGCCTGCTTGCTCATCGAGGCGCGGCGCGCAAGCTCGGTCAGCCGCGTGCCGTCGACGTCGAGATTGCGGGTGAGGCTGACATGGGCGATGCGCGTCGCGCCGTGACCGCTGGCCGCCATGAGTTCGAGAACCCGCGACTCGAACCGGCGCACCGCATTGTTGAGCAGCCGGCCGACATTGGCGTGACGCCATGCGGCCGCCGTCGGCTTGGCCGGACGTGCCTTCGGTGAATGTCGCVCCGTCATCTCGGGATCACCTTGTTTCATCGCCGCGCGGGTTCAGCGTAGCAGCGAAAGATCATACGGTCGGAAAATCCRCGAGAATCATACGGCCGCGCCGGACCGGCCTCGCRCATCAAGCTCGGACCAGGACTTGGCAAATTCCGCAATCCGCGCGCACAGGCACGTCGSCGCGGCGCTGGACGAGAACCGATCTGATCGCGGGRAAGATCGAGGCACCGGGATAGCRAAACGCTTGTGCCTGAAAGAATGGTCGGAGCGGCAGGATTCGAACCTGCGACCCCTGCGTCCCGAACGCAGTGCTCTACCGGGCTGAGCCACGCTCCGACTTGGGAAGCCGGCTTATAGCSTCGGGTTTCCATCTCCGCAAGGCACACGAGGCAGGAAATCGCATCGAAATTGCCGATGTCAGGACGATGGGTTAACTGCTTGAGGCRTCGAGACTTTGAGGGAAGGACCKGGCGCGGGCGCAGCCCAGCGCCGCATTTGCGCGCTTCATTCGAACCGCTYCGCCCGCTATAGCCGGACAGCAAAATCACCRTCATCCAGCTCCCTTGATGCCCGCGCCCGAGACCATCGCGATCGAGACCAGGATCCTGCCCGCCGACGCGACCGGAATCGCCGCCGCCGCGGCCGTGTTCGCGCGTGGCGGGCTGGTGGCGTTCCCGACCGAGACCGTCTATGGGCTCGGCGCCGAYGCGAGCAACGCCGCGGCGRTCRCCCGGCTCTACCAGGCCAAGGGCCGGCCGGCCTTCAATCCTTTGATCGCCCATGTGGCCGACGTCGCCGCGGCGCGCCGGATCGGCCGCTTCGATGCCGTTGCGGAACGCCTCGCCCAGGCGTTCTGGCCMGGACCGCTGACCCTGGTGCTGCCGCAGGCGGAGGGGTGTCCGGTGGCCGATCTCGCCACGGCCGGGCTCGATACRGTTGCGATTCGCGTGCCCGCGCATCCGGTTGCGCGCGCGCTGCTCGCGGCCTTCGKCGGCGCCGTGGTGGCGCCCTCGGCCAACATCTCCGGRCATGTGTCACCGACCATGGCGGCGCATGTCGCGGCGGACCTGGACGGCCGGATCGACCTGATCCTGGAYGGCGGCGCGGTCGAGGTCGGCGTCGAATCGACCATCATCGGCTGCTTTGACGAACCCACTTTGCTGCGCCCGGGCGGCGTCCCGCGCGAGGCGATCGAGGCGGTGCTCGGCCGCCCTTTGGCCCGAGCTGCCGCCGCCGAGGCGCAGGCCTCCGAGCAGCCGCTGGCGCCGGGCATGCTCGCCTCGCATTACGCCCCGCGCGCTGCGGTGCGCCTCGCCGCRACGGAGGTCGCGCCGGACGAAGCGCTGCTCGCGTTCGGCCCGGTGGCGATCCCCGGGGCGGCCGACGCCGCGGCCATGCTGAACCTGTCGCCGTCCGGCGATCCGGCGGAGGCGGCGACGCATCTTTTCGGCTATCTTCGCAGCCTCGACGCCAAGGGGGCGCGCAGCATCGCCGTGATGCCGATCCCGGATGACGGGCTGGGCGAGGCCATCAACGACCGGCTGCGCCGCGCCGCCGCGCCGCGATAACACTGGAAACGACCCACGATGAACATCAGCCAGCCAGCTTTGCCGCCGCTGTCCCCCGAACTGATCGCGCAATTCGCCGCCATCGTCGGCGAGCGCCAGGCGCTGACAACGGAGACCGACGTCGCGCCTTACGTCACCGAGGAGCGCAACCTGTTCCACGGCCGCTCGCCGYTGGTGCTGCGCCCGGGCTCGACCGCCGAGGTCGCGGCGATCTGCCGGCTCGCCAGCGAACATCGCATCGCGCTGGTGCCGCAGGGCGGCAACACCGGTCTGGTCGGCGGCCAGACGCCRCACAATGGCGAGGTCGTGGTGTCCTTGAAGCGCATGGACAAGATTCGCGATGTCGACACCGCGTCGAACACGATGATCGCCGAGGCCGGCGTCGTGCTGCAGGTGGCGCAGCAGAAGGCCGCGGAGGTGGACCGGCTGTTCCCGCTGTCGCTCGGCGCCGAGGGCAGCTGCACCATCGGCGGCAATCTCTCCACCAATGCCGGCGGCACCGCCGCGCTCGCCTATGGCGTGGCGCGCGAGATGGCGCTCGGGCTGGAGGTCGTGCTGGCGGACGGGCGCGTGCTCAACGCGCTCTCCAAGCTCAAGAAGGACAACACCGGCTACGACCTGCGCAACCTCTTCATCGGCGCCGAGGGCACGCTCGGCATCATCACCGCGGCGAGCCTGAAGCTGTTTCCGAAGCCGCGCGCGATCGAGACCGCGTTTGTCGGGCTRAAATCGCCGGAGGATGCGCTCAAGCTGCTTGCGATCGCGCAAGCCGAGGCCGCGGGCAGCCTGACCAGCTTCGAGCTGATCGCCCAGATCGCGCTCGACTTCTCGATTCGCCATGTCGCGGGCAACCGTGCGCCGCTGTCCAGCCCGCATCCATGGTTCGTCCTGATGGAACTATCGTCGTCGCGTGACGATGCCCGCGCGACGCTCGAGAGCATCCTCGAGCAGGGCTTCGAATCCGGCATCGTCGACGACGCCGTCATCGCCGASAACCTCGCCCARCGCATGGCGTTCTGGAAGCTGCGCGAGGACATCTCCTGGGCGCAGAAGCCGGAGGGCGGCTCGATCAAGCACGACATCTCGGTCCCCGTCGCGGCGGTGCCGGCCTTCATCGCCGAGGCYAATGAGGCTGTCGTCAAGACGGTGCCCGGCGCGCGTCCGGTGCCGTTCGGCCATCTCGGCGACGGCAACATCCACTACAATGTCAGCCAGCCGATCGGCGCCGACACCGCCGATTATCTCGCGCGCTGGCACGAGGTGAATGCGGTCGTGTTCGARATCGTGCTGCGGATGGGCGGCTCGATCTCCGCCGAGCACGGCATCGGCGTGCTCAAGCGCGACGAGTTGCCGGACGTCAAGGATCCGACTGCGATCGCGCTGATGCGCGCCATCAAGGCGCAGTTCGATCCGCTGGGGATCATGAACCCCGGCAAGGTTCTCTAGGGTCTCAGCGCACTCATGGACACCGCCCCTCTTCTCGTGATCTCCGACATCACCGATGCCGACGTGCCCGCCATCATCGCGCTGTGGCAGCGCTGCGGGCTGACGCGGCCGTGGAACGATCCGGCTGCCGACATCGCGCTCGCCCGCCGCGGCGACAATGCCACCGTCCTGGTCGGCCGCGTCGGCGGCGCCATCGCGGCGTCCGCGATGGTCGGCCATGACGGCCATCGCGGCTGGGTCTATTACGTCAGCGTCGATCCCGATCATCGCGGCCGCGACCTGGGCCGCGCCATCATGGCTGCCGCTGAGGACTGGCTGCGCGCCCGCGGCATCGCCAAGCTGATGCTGATGGTGCGCGGCGACAATACKAAGGTGCAGGCGTTCTACCAGACGCTCGATTATGCGGTGCAGGACAGCGTGGTGTTCTCGAAATGGCTCGACGGCCGCCCGCCGACTCCCGGAATGAAATAGAGGTTCAGCATGAGCATSTCGAACCGCATCCGCGTGCACGAGACGCGCGTGCTCTCCGATCACTATGGTACGCTGACTTCAACCAAGTTCGAATGGCGACGCGACGACGGCAGCTGGCAGATGCAGAGCCGCGACGTGTTCGACCGCGGCAATGCGGCGGCGATCCTGCCCTACAATCTCGCCCAGCGCAGCGTGATCCTGGTCAAGCAGTTCCGCTACCCCGCCTTCGTCAACGGCTACGACGATCTCCTCATCGAGGCCGCCGCGGGGCTGCTCGATGAYGCCTCGCCGGAGGAGCGCATCCGCCTCGAGGCCGAGGAGGAAACCGGGTTCCGGCTGCACGACGTGCAATTCGTGTTCGAGGCGTTCATGAGTCCGGGCGTCGTCACCGAGAAGATCCACTTCTTCGTCGCCGCCTACGAGCCGCAGATGCGCGTGAGCGCCGGCGGCGGGCTGGCGCATGAGGGCGAGGAGATCGAGGTGCTGGAGCTTGCCCTCGACGACGCGCTGGCGATGATCACCGATGGCCGCATCCAGGACGCCAAGACGATCATGCTGCTGCAGCACGCGGCGCTGAGGATCTTCACATAGGCCGCATCCCGGTCTGGACGTGATGGTCTACGCTCTGCTCCTCCGCGACAGCGGAGGACCCAGTGGTCCACAATGCATCCGCCTCAGAACAGGCTCCCCTGCCCATCATCGGCGGCAGAGGTTGTATTTTTTCTAGACACAACCTTCTTTGCCGGTTTGCGCTGCGCGTCTTCAGCGGCGCGCATCTCGTCGGTCATCGGCAGCAATAATTGCTCATCGTCGTTGGCGACCGCGTTGACGCGCGTCGACACCTCGTACCAGGCGAACTCGCCCAATTCGGGCGCGACCATCAGATGCATCRCGTCGTCGGCATCATCCGCGCGGCAGTCGAGCCAGAGCGAGAAATCGTTCGGCCTGATCGTCACGGGAACACGGTGATGCAACGCCGCGAGATCGGAACTTGCCGCCGCGGTGACGATCGCGACCGTATCGACCTCCTCGCCATTGGGTCCCATCCAGGTTTCCGCGAGCGCCGCAAACCCCAGCGGCGCGCGATCACGACGATGAATGAAGAATGGCCGCTTGCGACCATCGATCAGTTGCCACTCGTAATATCCATCGGCGGGCACAAGAACGCGCCGCCGCCGTATCGCATTCTTGAACGCGGGCTTCTCGCGTACGGTCTCCGAACGCGCATTGATCAGGAGCGTGAAACTACGGGGATCCTTGACCCACGCCGGCATGAAGCCCCAGCGCATCAGGCGAAAATGCCTGATGTCCTGATCCAGCAAAATTACGGGAATCGGCTGCGTTGGCGCGATGTTGTGGCGCGGCGGAAAGTTCGGTTGCTCCTCGTAGCCGAAGATTTGCCGGAGCGCTGCCGGAGGTGAAGTGATCACGAAACGTCCACACATAATCTCACTCAAATCGTCGTGTGTTCAGCACCTTTTAACTCCGGTTGCGAACACTGCAGCCGATGACTGCAGCGGCGACCCAATCCGTGCCTTCCGATCGCACGACCCAACGACCGGCGGGCAGCGCCATTGATCCGGCGCGCGCCGCGATCCTGCGTGCTGCCAACATCAACCCACGCACCGGCCTCGCCACCGACTATCTGAATCATTTCAACGAAGCCGTGATGCTGCTCGAAATGATTCCCGACATTCCGGAATGCGCCGAGGATTTTCTGGCGTGGTCGCCGCTGACCTATCCAGAACACTTCACGCACACCAATTTCAAGGCCCGAGATCTCGTCATCGAGGCCTATGAGCAGGCCGATCCGTCAATTCGCGACAAATTCGACCATATCACGAAGACCATGACCGACATCCTGCTGGCGGTCGGCAGCGCCATGCGCGAGGCCAAGCAGGACGCCACCAAGGCCAAGCTTGCCGAGCAGGCCGCAGGCTGGGTCAAGCCGTTGGTGTCGCAGGCCGGCGGCATCATCAATGGCGACATCGAGTTCGATCCGGAACCGGTGGCGGAAGTCGATGAGGTCGACGCCGTCGACGCCATCATGGCGAGCTTCTGATCCGCAGAACGGAGCTGCGGAGCGACGGTCTTCACGTTACGGTGCCCCCTCATGGAGCCGCCTTGCGATGAACGACCCCGCACCTCCGCGCCATCCCCAGCTCGCCGTCAGCGCCGCAATCTTCCGGCAGGGCAAGATCCTGCTGGTGCGCCGGGCGCGGTCCCCCGCCCGGGGCGTCTATACCTTGCCGGGGGGCCGGGTGGAATTCGGCGAAAGCCTGCACGAGGCTGTCGCGCGCGAGGTCCTGGAGGAGACAGGGCTAAGGATCGCCGTCATCGGCCTCGCCGGCTGGCGCGAGGTGTTGCCGCCTGCGGGGAGCGGCGGCCATTACGTCATCCTGCCATTCGCCGCGCACTGGGAGGAAGGCGAGCCCCGGCTCAACCATGAGCTGGACGACGCCCAGTGGCGCGTTCCCACGGCCCTGGACGGCCTGCAGCTCACCGACGGACTGCCCGAGGTCATTGCCGCCGCCCGGGCGCTGCTCTAGATCATGATGCGTTTCGACGGAAACGCATCATGATCTTTCCTCTTTGTCGGAGCATGGTCGTTTCGGAAAACCGGTTTCCCCGTCTCCGGATCATGCTCCAGGCCCGCCTTGCGTCCGCCAYCGCACAGAGGCATATGACCCCGGTGTTTCCGATCTTCGCCAAGCGCCTGTTCGCCCTCCTGATGCTCGCCGCGGCTTGCGCCGCCGTCCCGGCGCGCGCACAGGACGCGGCTGCGCCGTTCGATGGCGATCTGCAGCGTCTGGCCGAGATCCTCGGCACCCTGCATTACCTTCGCGGCATCTGCGGCAGCAATGAAGGCGCCAAATGGCGCAACCAGATGCAGGCGCTGATCGACGCGGAGACGCCGGCGGGGGACCGCCGCGCCCGCATGATCGCCGGCTTCAACCGCGGCTATAACGGCTTCCAGCAGACCTACCGGACCTGCACGCCGGCGGCGATGGTCGCGATCCGGCGCTATATCGACGAAGGCTCGAAGATTTCGCGCGATCTCACGGCGCGCTACGCCAACTGAGCCGATCGCGTTATCCACGATTGTGTTAACCTTGTTAACCTTTCCTAAAGAACTGGCCTAGGCGTCMGCGCCCTGCGTGGTAAACCTCATTCGTCCGGCGCGCCCGCGYTCGGAATTCCACGCGCCTTGCGGCCCCGCCAGACTGAATTCAATGAGCTATCCCGTCACCTTCAGCGTCCTTCCCGCCGCCTTGCCCGACCATGAGCAGAAGCAGGCCGCGCTCAGCTACCTCAACGAAGCCTGGGCGGAAGCGCGCCATGACGGCGTCGATGGCGACTGCCTGGCGCAGGCCAGCCTGTTTGCCGCGCTCGCCGAGCTCGTCAGCACCTATGGCGAGGACGCCGTGGCGACCTTCGTCGAAGGCATGCCGGAGCGCGTCCGCAACGGCGAATTCTCGCTGTCGCGGGCAACGCAGTAAGACGGCTCCAAAACAGCCGTCATGCCAGCGAAAGCCGGCATCCGGTACGCCGTGACCTCTCGGTTCATCACGACTGCCWGTGAGTACGGGATCCCTGCTTTCGCGGYGATRACAGCAGTGGCTGAGGCAACATCTGCGAGCCCCGGCCTCAGCGCTCATCATGAGTCGCGATGCGTCGGCTGGGCAAAGGCGCGCCCATGTTGATGGTTTGATGCGACGCTGTCGCGCGCGCCGTGCCCACCATCGTGCTCCGAGCCTGCCTCTCGACGGTGGGCCCGCGACCGCCCTGCGGGCGGCTGCCTTGCCCACCCCACGTCTCAAACGCGCTGATCCAGGCCGGCTTCGCCTTCTGGCGTTGCCGCGGCCGAGAGCGTCCGCCTGACAAACAAATCGCACGCTGATTCGTCCGACGGGCTGGGCGGAGCCGATCAACTCATTTCGCGGCGCAAAATATAGGAACGGCCTTCACGTCCCCTTCGAAGGCGGAACCATCGAGCTAACGACAATTGCCCGGAACGGGCACCGTCACAGACAAATAATTAGGTAATGTTCAGCTACGATGACGAAGCACTGTTTCGARGTCCCGCTCGATCTCGATCACCGTGCTGCGACCTGGTCACCGCCGCATCGAAATCGGAATATCCATCGCAGACGAGCAGGCCGGAGTTTGCAACTGTCTCGTGAAGCCTCCATCAMGGAAACGTTGAAAGAATAGTCGGGGATTTCTGATGATTGCGCCGGAAGAAGAAAGGTTGCTGAAAACTTACCTGGTCGAGATGTTCGGCCAGATTAGCAGCATGCGGCGCGAACTCGCGGCTCTTCAAGGCGACGGCAAGGGCAGCTTCGCGTCGATGACCGACACCCTCGACGCGATCGTGGAAAATACGGAAGTCGCCGGCAACGCGATCCTCGAGAGCATGGAGGCGATCAGCGCCAGCGTCGGGAAGCTGCAGGACGTCAAGGACCCGAAGACCGCAGCGGTCTGCGACGAGATCGTCGACAGCACCAACAAGGTGTTCGAGGCTTGCGCGTTTCAGGACCTCACCGGGCAGCGGATCACGCGCGTGGTCAAGTCGCTGAAGTTCATGGAGGACCACATCAACAAGCTGGTCCGCATCTGGGGCAAAGAGGAACTGGCGCGGGTGGCCGCCGAGCTTGCTGCCCCAAAGAGCACGACGCCGGACTTGCTGGAAGGCCCGAAGCGACCGGGCGTGGCGATCTCCCAGGACGACATCGACAAGCTGTTCGGGTGAACTGCCCCTATTAGCGCAGCCAACGATCAGACGCTGGTCATGGGAAGCGTGACGCCCGCTCTGCGTCAGAGCGCGCACTCCCAATGACGGAGCAAATTAACGCGCAGCGCCACTATGGCCGCAGCGTCTCCATGAACCGCACCGGTTCGCCCGTCGCCGGCGTCAGCAGTTCACCCTGCCACATCACGCGCTGGCCGCGCACGAACGTGCCGACCGGCCAGCCCGTCACGCGCACGCCGTCATAGGGCGTCCAGCCGGCTTTCGAGGCGACCCATTTGTTGGTGATGGTTTCGCTGCGCTTGAGATCGACGATCGTCAGATCGGCGTCATAGCCGGCGGCGATGCGGCCCTTGCGGGCGATGTTGTAGATGCGGGCGGGGCCGGCGCTGGTGAGGTCGACGAAGCGCTGCAGCGACAGCCGGCCGGCGTTGACATGGTCGAGCATGATCGGCACCAGCGTCTGCACGCCGGTCATGCCGGACGGCGAAGCGGGATAGGTCTTGGCCTTCTCCTCGGCCGTGTGCGGGGCGTGGTCGGAGCCCAGGATGTCGACGATGCCTTGATGCACGCCCCACCAGATCACGTCGCGATGGTCGGCCGAGCGCACCGGCGGATTCATCTGCGCGTAGGTGCCGAGCCGCTCGTAGCACTCGGGCGCCGCCAAGGTGAGGTGATGCGGCGTCGCCTCGACGGTGGCGACGTCCTTGTGGTCGCGCAAATACACGATCTCTTCCTTGGTCGAGATGTGCAGCACGTGGATGCGCTTGCCGGTCTCGTGCGCGAGGGTGACGAGACGTTGCGTGGCGCGCAACGCCGCCTCCTCGTCGCGCCACACCGGATGCGAGCGCGGATCGTTCTCGACGCGCAGGCCCTTSCGCTCGTTGAGGCGGTATTCGTCCTCGGCATGGAACGCGGCGCGGCGGCGGATCACCTGGAAGATGCGGCGCAGGCTGTCATCGTCCTCGACCAGCAGCGATCCGGTGGAGGAGCCGACGAACACYTTSACRCCSGCACAGCCTTCGGCGCGCTCCAGCACCGGCAGYTGSTCGACATTCTCGCGGGTGCCGCCGATGAAGAAGGCGAAGTCGCAATGCATGCGATGCCGGCCCGCTTCGACCTTTGCCGTGAACGCCTCCTCGGTCACCGTCAGCGGATTGGTGTTGGGCATCTCGAACACGGCGGTGACGCCGCCCATCACGGCGCTGCGCGAGCCGGTCTCGAGATCTTCCTTGTGCGTGAGGCCAGGCTCGCGGAAATGYACCTGGGTGTCGATCACGCCGGGCAGCACGTGCAGGCCTTTGCAGTCGATGATCTCGGCGGCGGAAGCCGTGCCGAGATCGCCGATCTCGACGATGCGGCCGGCTGAAATGCCGATGTCGCGGACGCCCTCGCCATCCTGATTGACCACGGTGCCGGATTTCAGAATCACGTCGAAGCGCGCGCTCATGAAGCCCTCATAGGATTTCATTCTCCTCACCACCCCAAGACAGATCGATCATGCTGCGCGCCTGCCCATTTACTGGCCTGTACGGCAGCGCCCGCCTTGATCTTTAGAATGAAGCCACCGCGTGGGGGCGTTTCAGCCTTGTGGTTTATGCCAGGGCGGCTTACGTTTCAGTGCGGCCTGTCGCAAGAGGTTTTTCGAATGAAAGCGACGTTTCTCGACGACCGGGGCGTGGTCCAGGTCAGCGGCGACGATGCACGCAAGTTCCTCAACGGGCTCTTCACCACCGACGTCAGCAAGCTGCATCCGGGCGAGGCCCGATTCGGCGCGCTGCTGACGCCGCAGGGCAAGATCATCGTCGATTTCCTGGTCACCCAGGTGCCGGCGASCAACGGCGGCGAGCGCTTCCTGCTCGACGTTCCCCGCGCGCTGGCGCAGGCGCTCACCGACAAGCTCAACGTCTACAAGCTCCGCGCCAAGGTCGCGGTCAGCAATCTCTCCGACCAGCTCGGCGTGATCGCGGTCTGGGACGGCGCCGTAGGCGCCACGCCGGAGCCGAGCTTCACCGATCCGCGTCACGAGAGCCTCGGCGCGCGCGTCATTGCGTCACAGGGAGCGCTTCAGGACATCGCCGGAGGGCTCGGCGCCGAGGTCGTGACGGCCGACGCCTATGAAGCGCATCGCATCGACTGCGCGGTGCCGCGCGGCGGGCTCGACTTCATGTATGGCGATGCCTTCCCGCACGAGACMAACATGGACCGGCTGCACGGCGTCGACATTGGCAAGGGCTGCTATGTCGGCCAGGAGGTCGTGAGCCGCATGCATCATCGCGGCACCACSCGGACGCGGACGGCCAAGGTGCTGCTCGACGGGCCGAGCCCCGAGCCCGGCACGCCGATCCTCGCCGGCGAGAAGAGTGTCGGCACCATGGGCTCGGCGTCGCAGCAGAAAGGCATGGCGCTGCTGCGCATCGACCGCGCCACCGAGGCGATGGAAGCCGGCACGCCGCTGACGGCGGGCGGGCTCACCTTGCGYGTTGCGGATCTCGAGGCCCTGCAGGGCGCGCCGAAGCAGACGGTCGCCTGAGCGCATCGAGATGGGTCGCGCCGCTGTCGTCCATCCGGATGGTCTGACCCGCTGCCCCTGGCCGGGCAGCGACCCGCTCTATGTCGCCTATCACGACACCGAGTGGGGCGTGCCGGAATATGACGACCGCGCTCTCTATGAGAAACTGATCCTCGACGGCTTCCAGGCCGGGCTGTCGTGGATCACGATCCTGCGYAAGCGCGACAATTTCCGCCGCGCCTTCGACGACTTCCAGCCGGACAAGATCGCGCGCTATTCCGACAAGAAGATCCACGCGCTGATGAACGATGCCGGCATCGTGCGCAACCGCGCCAAGATCGAGGGCGCGATTCTCAGCGCCAGATCCTGGCTGAAGATCCAGGAGGAGAGCGACGGCTTCTCGAAGTTCCTGTGGGACTTCATGGACGGCACGCCGAAGGTCAACGCGTTCAAGACCACCGCGAGCGTGCCGGCCTCGACGCCGCTGTCGGTCAAGATGTCGAAGGAGCTGGCCTCGCGCGGCTTCAAATTCGTCGGACCCACGATCGTCTACGCCTTCATGCAGGCGACCGGCATGGTCAACGACCATCTCGTCACCTGCTTCTGCCACGAGACCTGCAGCGGCAAGCGCCGCGCCCCGCGCCTCAAGATCAAATGACCACCAAGACCGCCCCGAACGGGCAGGACCGCGTCTGGCAGCGCATGCTGTCCGGCCGGCGGCTCAACCTCATCGACCCCTCGCCTCTCGACGTCGAGATCACCGACATCGCCCACGGGCTGGCGCGCGTGGCGCGCTGGAACGGCCAGACCTCGGGCGCGCACATCTTCTCGGTCGCGCAGCACACGCTGCTGGTTGAGACGGTGATGCGCGCGCGCAAGCCGAACATCAATGCGAGGCTGCGGCTCGCGGCGCTGCTGCACGACGCGCCGGAATACGTCATCGGCGACATGATCTCGCCGTTCAAGGCGGTGCTGGGCGGCAGCTACAAGAGCGTCGAGAAGCGGCTGCTCGGCGCGATCCACATCCGCTTCGGCCTGCCGGCGGAGCTCGCGCCCGAGATCGAGCGCCAGATCAAGGCCGCCGATCGCGGCGCCGCCTTCCTGGAGGCGACGAGGCTCGCCGGCTTCGCCGAGACCGAGGCGAAGAAGCTGTTCGGCCGCGATCCCGGCCTCCCCGAGGCCACGGTCATGGATTATCTGACGCCGTGGAGCGCGGCCAAGGCCGAGAAGCGGTTCCTGACCCGCTTCAATCTGGTGCTCGGGGACGCAACCCATTCGGGGAATTGAGCCATGCCGTTGACGCCGGATGAGCGCCACAACGAGCGGCTGAAACTGCTGGCCAACTGGGCCAATACGCTCGCCACCGCGATCGTCTCGGTCGGCGTTTTCGTGCCGATCGGGCAGGAAGTCTACGGCTTCCTGCCGCAAAATACCGATCCGACGCTGGTCTATGTGTCCGCCCCGATTTGCTTCGGTGCCGGTTTGCTCCTACATTTGGGAGGACAATGGGTCCTTGGAGGGCTCCGATGACGACCGGTCAGATCTATGCTCTGAGCATGCCGCTCGCGGTGGCCGCGATGGTGTGGCTCTACGCGATTGTCCTGCGTCGGCCGTGGGCCGAACCGGCCGTCGAGCGTCCGGTGCAGCCGCCGTCCCGKCGCGACGGSCTGCGCGACAGTCTGGTGGACCGGCTCGACCGGATCAATGCCGAGATCGAAGGCAAGGCCCACCTCGCCCGCCAGGAGCTGCGGCAGTTCAAGAACAGCCGCTGAGCCGCCATCTCTGCGCCYCCGARGYGCCGGCCGCGGTCCAACCCGCGYYTGGCACGATCGACGCYGCAGMCCCCCGAAAGCCGCTTTTGTGTGCGGGCCCGCGATCGTATAATCGGGCTTTCAAAGGCCCGATATGATCCACGTCTGCTCGCTTGCCGCYTTGCCCGAAACGGTGCGCCTCACCGGCGCCAGCCATGTGCTGACGATCATGGCCAATGTCGAGCAGGTGCAACGGCCGGAGACGATCCGGCCMGAGAACCACCTCAGGGTCTCGGTCGACGACATCACCGAGCAGCTCGCGGGCTTCGTGGCGCCCTGCGAGGAGCATGTCACGCAGGTGCTGGATTTCGTCCGCGGCTGGGATCGGGCTGCGCCGCTGGTCATCCACTGCTATGCCGGCATCAGCCGCTCCACCGCGAGCGCCTTCGCGGCCGCCTGCGCGCTCAATCCGCATCGCGACGAGTTGCAGATCGCCCAGGCGATCCGGGCCGCCTCCCCGATCGCCTCGCCCAATCGGCTGATCGTCAGCCTCGCCGACAAGGCGCTCGGCCGCGACGGCCGCATGGTCCGGGCGCTGGATGCGATCGGCCCCGGCGCCATGATGGTCGACAGCGTGCCGTTTCGGATCGATCTGGAGTGAGCCGGTCGCGACGGCGYGCCGGGTAGCSKGCCACCTCGCTTGAACTTCAACTCCGCCGTTTGACACTCAAGGAACTGCAGCCATCGTGGCGGCCCGCGCGTGCCGCCCGGCGACCAGCTGCGCCATCGCGGGCCGACCGGCCCTGTTGCCTTTCCACGACGCCGGCGGGCGCCACTGATCAATAAGGACTCCTCGGCGTGATGTTCGATTGGCCCCTGGACTGGATTGCACTGCTGGTCGCGTTTGCGGCGCTCGCCTTCGCCCGCAAGACCTCCGATCGCTTGGCCGAGGTGCAGGCCCGGCTGGCCAAGCTGGAGGCTGCACGCCCGATTGGGATCGCACCGGCGGTCCCCGGCGCACCGCCGCTGAGCCCGCTGCAGGAGCCCGCCACAGCCCCGGCGGTGCCGCCGCCACTGCCGGAGGTGACGGAGCCCGCTTTGCAGCCCGCAGCCGTCACGGCGGACCAGACGGCCGACCCCGGCCCCCCGGCCGTGCCGCCGCTGCCCCAGCCGGTGGCCGGCTTCGAGGAGCGCATCGGCACCCGCTGGGTGGTGTGGATCGGCGGGCTGACGCTCGCCCTCGGCGGCTTCTTCATGGTGCGCTATTCGATCGAGGCCGGCCTGGTCGGCCCCGAGGTGCGMGTCGCGCTGGGCGCGCTGTTCGCCGCCGCGCTGCTCGCCGCCGGCGAGTGGACCAGGCGCAAGGAAAGCATCTCGCAGATCGCCGCGCTGCCGATCGCCAATATTCCGGCGATCCTGACCGCCGCCGGCACCGCGGTGGCCTTCGCCACCGTCTACGCGGCCTATGCGCTGTACGGGTTCCTGCCGCCCGCCTTCGCCTTCGTGCTGCTCGGCCTGGTGGCGCTGGGTACGCTGGCGGCCGCGCTCCTGCATGGTSCGGCRCTGGCYGGGCTCGGCCTCGTCGCGGCGTTCACGACACCRGTGCTGGTGTCGACCGGCGAGCCGAACTATTGGGCGCTGTATATCTATCTCGCCATCGTCACGGCCGCCGCTTTCGCGCTGGCCCGCGTGCGGCTGTGGCGCTGGCTCGCGATGACCWCCATCGGGCTGTCGTTCCTGTGGACGCTGCCCGGGCTCGACATGGGCATCGAGACCGTCGCGCCGCACGTGTTCCACGTCATCGCCGGCTTTGCGCTGGCGGCGCTGATCGTCGTCTGCGGCTTCGTGTTCGGACCGGCCGCCGAGAACGACGACGCCGAGCCGATTTCATCAGCCGCGCTGGCCGTCTACYTGCTGGGCGCGATGCTGGTCGTGCTGGCGAGCTTCCATGATGGCCTCGCGCTGATCGGSTTCACGGTGCTGGTCGCGGCGACGCTCGCGGTGGCCTGGCGCGCTCCGAGCGCGAGCGGCGCAGTCGGCGCGGCGGCCGCCACGGTGTTCCTGGTGTTCGCCGAATGGGCGCTGCGCGACAATCCCGACCTCCTGGTGCTGCCSGGCGGCGCGCTGCCCTCGATGGGACCGAACCCGCTCGGSGCSTCGGTGKCGTGGCATCTGGTGACGGCGGCGATCTTCGCGATCGGCTTCGGCGCCGCCGGTTTCCTKGCGCAGGGGCGCTCGGAGAATGCCGTTGTGCCGGTGGTGTGGTCGGCGGCCGGCGTGTTCACACCGCTCGCACTGCTGGTCGCCCTGTACGCGCGCATCGCCCATCTCGATCGCTCCATTCCGTTCGCGATTCTGGCGGTGGTGCTCGCAGCAACCCTGGCCGTGGCGACCGAGGCGCTGACCCGGCGGGAGGAGCGGCMCGGCCTCAGTTTCTCGATCGCCTTGTTCGCGACCGGCACGCTGGGCGCGCTGGCGCTGGCGCTGACCTTTGCGCTGGAGAAGGGCTGGCTGACGATCGCGCTCGCCCTGATGTCGCTYGGCACCGCCTGGATCTTCGAGCACCGGCCGATCCCRTTCCTGCGCATCCTGGCCGCGGCCTTTGCCGGGCTCGTGGTGCTCCGCATCGGCTACGACCCGCGGATTGTCGGCGCCGATGTCGGCACCACGCCGATCCTGAACTGGCTGCTCTGGGGCTATGGCGTGCCAGCGGCGTCGTTCTGGGGCGCGAGCTATCTGATGCGCCGCTATGGCGACGACGCGCCGCTGCGCGCCGTCGAGGCCGCCGCGATCCTGTTCACCACCCTGCTCGCCTTTCTGGAGATCCGCCACGCGGTCAATGACGGCGACATGCTGGCGGTGCCCTCGCTCGCGGAGATCGGGCTGGATGTCTGCGTCGCGCTGGCGCTGGCGATCGGGCTGGAGCGGCTGCGCGCGCRSAGCGGCAGCGTGGTTCACAATGTCAGCGCYGTGATCCTGACCGGCTTTGCCGGGGGCGCCACCCTCTTCGGATTGCTGCTGCTCGAGAATCCAATGATCTCGGACGTCACGATCCAAGGCGGCCTGCTCAACATCCTCATCCTGGCCTACGCGTTCCCGGCGGTGCTGATGCTGCTGCTGTCTTATGCGGTGGCGGGGCGCCGCCCCCCGGCCTACGGGAATACGCTCGCAGCCGGCGCGCTGATCCTGGCGCTGTCCTATGTGAGCCTCGAGATCCGCCGGATCTATCACGGTCCCGACCTGACCAGCGGGCCGACCAGCGCGGCCGAGCAGTACACCTACTCGATCGTCTGGCTCATCCTCGGCGTGGCGCTGCTCGGGATCGGCGTCATCGTGCAGTCGCAGCGCGCCCGCCTTGCGTCGGCGATCGTGATCGCGCTGACGATCCTGAAGGCCTTCCTGGTCGACATGTCGGCGCTCACCGGGGTCTGGCGCGCGCTGTCGTTCATCGGCCTYGGCCTCGTGCTGGTCGCCATCGGCTGGCTGTACCAGAAGGTGCTGTTCCGCCGGCAGCAGCAGGCTCCGCCTGCTGCGCCGGTGGCGTAGACCTCACGCTGCGCGCACCGACTGGAGGAAGCTCGCCACCTCACGCTTCAGACGATCGCTGTCGGAGGCCAGCGACTTCGCGGCATCGAGCACATGCGTCGACGCCTGGCCGGTCTCCGCCGCGCCCCGCTGCACGTCGACCACGTTGGACGACACCTGCTGCGTGCCGTGCGAGGCCTGCTGGACGTTGCGCGCGATCTCCTGGGTCGCCGCGCCCTGCTCTTCCACGGCAGCGGCGATCGCCGAGGAGATTTCCGACAGCCGCTCGATGGTGCCCGAGATGTCGCGGATGGCGCCGACAGATTCCTGAGTCGCAGCCTGGATGCTGCCGATCTGCTGGCCGATCTCGTCGGTCGCCTTCGCGGTCTGCTCGGCCAGCGCCTTCACTTCGGAGGCGACCACCGCGAAGCCGCGGCCGGCCTCGCCGGCGCGTGCCGCCTCGATCGTGGCGTTCAGCGCCAGCAGGTTGGTCTGCCCGGCGATGGAGTTGATCAGCTCGACGACGTCGCCGATGCGGGCCGCGGCCTTCGACAATTCGCCGACGCGATCGTTGGTCTGGCGTGCCTGCGAGACGGCCTCCTGCGCCATGCGCGCCGATTCCTGCACCTGGCGGCTGATCTCGGTGATCGATGATGACAGCTCCTCGGTGGCCGAGGCGACCGATTGCACATTGGTCGAGGCTTCCTCCGAGGCGGCTGCGACCTGGGTCGAGATCTGCTGCGAGCGTGTCGCCGTCGACGACAGCGCGCCGGCGGAATGCTCGAGCTCGGTGGACGCCGAGGACACTGTCTGCACGATCTCACCGATCGTATTCTCGAACTGGCGGGTGAGGTTGTCGACGCGACGGCCGCGCTCGATCTTGGCCTCGGCGTCGCGCGCGGCGAGCGCATCGGCCTCTCGCTTCGCGATCAGCGCCTCCTTGAACACCTGCAGGGTGTCGGCCATCGCGCCCATTTCGGTCGGCTCACCGCGGTGCGGCACCTCGGCCGCGAGATCGCCCTCGCCGAGCGCCTGCATCGGCTTGATGATCGAGGCGATGCCGGAGGAGACGTCGTGCACGAGATAGAAACCGACGCCGACGCCGGCTGCGAGRGCCCCGAGAATGATGGAGGTCACGACCCAGAAGGTGACATTGTAGCTGTCGGCCGCGTCGCGCGTGGCCGTCTCCGCGCCCTTGTCGTTATAGTCGATCGCCTTGGTGAGAATCTCCTCCTGCGCGGCCGCCGCCGCGCCGGCGGGCTTGAACAGCGCATCGACGTCGTCGGGCAGCTTGCCGATGCTCTTGCGCGAGACCTCGAGCACTTTCTCGGCCTCGGCGGTGTATTTGTCCCAAGCGCGCGTCCAGGATTCGTAGATGCTGCGCTCCTCGGCCGTCGAGATCAGCGGCTGATAGGCCTTGATGTCCTTCTTCACCTTGTCGAACACATCGGCMATGCGCTTGTCGTTGTTGGCTTTCGCCTCCGGGGTCAGCGCCATCACGTGGGCGCGCAGCGTGAGCCGGTAGACGTTGATGTCGGCGCGCAGGTTGCCGAGCACCCGCACGCTCGGCAGCCAGTTGGTGGAGATGTCGACCGTTCGTGCGTTGATGCCCTGCATGCTGCGCAGCGCCAGCACGCCCATGCCGGACATCACCACGAGGAGGAGTGCGATGACGGCAATGATCTTGAGGCGAATGGAAAGCTTGGACACGTCCGTTGATCCTCCGCGAAAAACGTCTCGCACGGCCGATCGCATCTGCACGGCCGACAGCAGTGTTGCGGCGCCCGGCGCGCCGCTGCGAAACGGACAAAAGCGGCGGCTGCCTCACGCCAGCCTGCCGCTTTCTCAGCAAAGTTCCGTTAATGCTGAACGTCGTACGAATACGGGTTCGGCAGCATCGATTCCTGCAGCAGATCAGGCTGCGCGGACTGATTGCAAGAATGAGGCGACCTCACGCTTCAAGCGGTCACTGTCGGACGCCAGCGATTGCGCTGCGGACAGCACATGCGACGACGCCGTTCCCGTCTCAGTAGCGCCGCGCTGCACGTCGACCACGTTCGAGGACACCTGCTGRGTGCCCTGTGACGCCTGCTGGACGTTGCGCGAGATCTCCTGGGTGGCGGCGCCCTGCTCTTCCACCGCGGCGGCGATCGCCGACGAGATCTCGGACAGCTTTTCGATCGTCGTCGAGATCGCCTTGATCGCACCGACCGATTCCTGCGTCGCGGCCTGGATGCCGGACACCTGCTGACCGATTTCGTCCGTGGCCTTGGCAGTCTGCTCCGCCAGCGCCTTCACCTCGGACGCGACKACCGCGAAGCCGCGCCCGGCATCGCCGGCACGGGCGGCCTCGATGGTCGCGTTCAGCGCCAGCAGGTTGGTCTGGCCTGCGATCGTATTGATCAGCTCGACCACGTCGCCGATGCGCGCGGCGGCCTTGGTCAGCTCACCGACGCGATCATTGGTCATACGTGCCTGCTCGACCGCCTCATTGGCCATGCGCGCCGATTCCTGCACCTGACGGCTGATCTCGGTGATCGACGAGGACAGCTCCTCGGTGGCGGAGGCGACCGACTGCACGTTGGTCGATGCTTCCTCGGAGGCCGCTGCGACCGCGGTCGAAATTTCCTGGGAGCGGTTTGCCGTCGAGGACAGCGCGCCGGCGGAATGCTCGAGCTCGGTCGACGCCGACGACACCGTCTGCACGATCTCGCCGATCGTCGCCTCGAACTGGCGCGTGATGGCATCGACGCGACGGCCACGCTCGATCTTGGCTTCGGCATCAGCGGCGGCGAGCTCGTCGGCCGCCTTCTTGGCGATCAAGGCTTCCTTGAAGACCTGCAGCGTGTCCGCCATGGCGCCGATCTCGGTCGGCTCGCCGCGATGCGTCACCTCCGCACCCAGGTCGCCCTTGGCCAGCTCCTGCATCGGCTTGATGATCGAGGCGATGCCCTGCGAGACGTTCTGCACCAGATAGAAACCGACGGCGACGCCGGCGATGACGGCCGCCGCGATGATCGAGACGACGAGCCACATCGCGCGTGAGTAGCTGTCGGCGGCGTCCCGGGTCGCGTCGGCGGCGCCCTTGTTGTTGAACTCGATGTCCTGGACAAAGTATTTGTCGGCATCGCGCGCGATCGCGGCTGCGGACTTCTCCAGCAGATCGGTGGCCTCGCGCGGAAGCCGTCCGACACTGTTATTGGACGCGTCCATCACCTGCTTGATGACGACGACGTACTTCTCCCAGGCTTGCACCCAGTTGTCATAGATCGCACGCTCCTGYGGCGACGTGATCAGCGGCTCGTAGTTCTTSCGRTCCTTGTTGATCGTCTCGAGAATGCCGGTGATCCGCTGGTCGACAGCCTGTTTGGCCTCCGCCGTTTCCGCCATCACATGCGAGCGTAGCGCGACGCGCAGCAGGTTGATATCCGAGCGCAGCTCGCCGATCGCACGCACGCTCGGCAGCCAGTTGGTGGCGATGTCGACCGTGTTCGCGTTGATCGATCGCATGCTGGTCACCGCGAGAACGCCGAGCCCGCACATCGTGACGAGCATGAAGGCGATGACTGATATGATCTTCGTACGGATGGACAGTTTGGACACTGGTGACCCCGGATGGCTGTGCGGTTCTCACCGCTCTCTGCCAACGCTCGATACGGAAACGGATCCGTGTGTGTGTGCGGCGTTGCACAGTGCTTCGATCAGGGCTGAGAAAGATCGTTCCCCGATTGGAACCATTTGGGGAAAAACAAGCCAAACATCCGTTAAACTTACGGCCCGTACTAATACGGAACGCAGCCATCGCCCCTGCGCCGCCGGTGGGCACAAGGGTGTCGACGGGCCAACCGCCCAATGCTGCTGGAGGCCTGATGCTGCAGGCCGCAGGGACACATCTGCAGGTTTTATTGGTATGCCAGRGCTCTTAAAAGCGAGTTACTACCAYTGCATGTATTTTGTGCAWYATCGCGCCAAAGGTGYAGGYAGGCATGACGGTCCTGYATCGCCGATGCCGGCCCAGGTTCGGCGGAGCAAGGCGATGAGCAGGAGGCCGTCCAGGAGCTGGCKGACACGGCCGYGGCCCGAAGGCATGGAACGCCTTTCAGGGCGAGAGCTTGRGGAYCTTCGGCCCGACGCGATGACATCGAGCGCTCACAGGATCCCCGAAACAAKCTGCGATCAGCRCAGGGGCAATCGGAGTTGCCCACACGGCGCGATGGCGTAGCCGAGACTCAGCTGACGGCTTCCGAGACCAGACGGATTCGAAACACCGGCTGCTTGGATTCGTCGAGCAGTTCCATCTGCCACTCAGTCCCCTGCTGCAGCGTGCGCGAGATGCCACCAATCAGATCGGAGCAGACCGCGGTCAGCTCTTTCCAGGCCGATTCCCGATTGGCAAATTCGTAAGGCTGATCAGCCGCGCCGGAATAACGACCCTGGCTGATACGGAARAAATAAAGCGACATAATCGACCCTCTCTGTGGGCCACCCCCCGGTCGCAAACTGCATCGCGAGTCGCTACCGAGGCATGAATCTAGCCGTCCGTACGACTACGGCGCAATGACCGCTAGCGTGCGGTCACCAGGAGAAATGTTGCTTTATGTTAAGCGGGRGCGGCGGTTTGAACGACCACCGASCTAACAACTAATCAGTCGAACGACGCARTTCCGGCGCGACGTCGGACTTTGCGCTCTCGGATTTCGTTTCGACCTTCGCAGGCTCCGCCTTCACGGGCTCCACCTTGCTCCGCTCCACGCGCGGCGTCTCGACGCGCGCCGCCACCTCGGTGTGAGACGGATCGGCAGCAGGCGCTGCGGCACGCGTCGCACGCGGCCGCGCCACGGCACGCGCCATYAGCATCGTGGCGCCGCCCTGATGCTGGAAGTCGCAATAGGCAAAGGCGCCGAGACCGGAGACCGAACCGCGGAAGCTGCGCTCATCCTTCTTGTCGAGGTTGAAGCAGGGTTCGAACGGCATGCCCTTGATCGACGCACAGACATTCTGTCCRCGGATCTGCAGGGTGTTGCCGGGCAGGCGGATGTGACGGACCGGGCCCGAGCCCGAGAACTGCACCGCACCGGCAGCCCCCATATCATCGAGAATCCGCCCCGCACCGCGGGTGCCGTCGACACAGGTGAAAGCGAACACTTTCCCCGCGACGAATTTCCGCGCCTCATCGGCTGTCATCGATCCYGCGATCGCGGGAGCGACCACGGCTCCGGCCGTCACGGTCCCCAGCAAAAAACGCCCGAGCATGCATCAAACTCCACTTAACCCCACGCAGCGGGTAAGGCGGTATCTTTACCCCATGCTTACCATACCAACCATGGCAACAATGGAGCAGCATGGTTTGAAAAGTCTGAACAACCTCAGGATATTCTTACCACCGTGCGGCCGCGGACCTGGCCGGCGAGGATCTGCGGCCCCAGCGAGGCGACCTGATCCAAGGGAATTTCGTGAGTAATTTCAGAGAGCTTTGCGCGATCCAAATCGGCAGCCAGGCGCGACCAGGCCGCTTTCCGGGCCGGCAGCGGGCACATCACCGAATCGATGCCCAGAAGGCACACGCCGCGCAGAATGAACGGTGCGACCGAAGACGGCAGRTCCATCCCGGCCGCCAGACCGCAGGCGGCAATGGCACCGCCATACCTTGTCATCGACAGCAGGTTGGCGAGCGTATTGGAGCCGACGCTGTCGATGCCCCCTGCCCAGCGCTCCTTCGCCAGCGGCTTGGCCGGCCCGGATAATTCGTTGCGGTCAATGATTTCGGCGGCGCCCAGCGACTTCAGATAGTCCGCCTCGGCGAGCCGTCCGGTCGAGGCGATCACGTGGTAGCCGAGCTTGGCAAGCACCGCCGTCGCCACCGAGCCGACGCCGCCGGCCGCCCCGGTCACGACCACCGGGCCACTCGCCGGTGTCAGCCCATGCTTCTCAAGGGCCAGAACTGCGAGCATCGCGGTGAAGCCGGCCGTGCCGATCGCCATCGCATCGCGCGCCGAGAGGCCCGGCGGCAGGCCGACCAGCCAATCCCCCTTGACCCTGGCCTTTTCGGCATAGGCRCCGAGATGCGTCTCGCCCATGCCCCAGCCGGTACAGATCACCGCATCGCCGGGCTTCCATTGCGGATGAGACGATTGCTCGACCGTGCCTGCGAAATCGATGCCCGCGATCATCGGGAAGCGGCGGACCACCGGCGCCTTCCCGGTCAGCGCCAGCCCGTCCTTGTAGTTCAGCGTCGACCATTCGACCTTCACGGTGACGTCGCCATCCATCAGTTCGGCTTCGTCGAACTGCGTCAGCGTCGCTGTCGTCCCCTTGTCGGCCTTGTCGATCCGGATCGCCTTGAACGTTCCCACAGCGGCACTCCCTGCGCTTTCTTCGTCTCGCGCCATGTTTAGCCGATCGGATCGGCGGCGCAACTCAGGTCGCGGGCACGGCCCGCGCCAMCGGCTTCTCGACGATCGGCAGGTTGATCAGCGCCGACAGCACGCCGAACAGGATGGAGAGCCACCAGATCGGGGTATATGAGCCATAGCGCTCGAACACGAGGCCGCCGAGCCAGACGCCGAGGAAGCCACCGACCTGGTGGCTGACGAACGCAAAGCCGTACAGCGTGGCGAGCCAGCGGGTGCCGAACATGATCGCGACCAGCGACGAGGTCGGCGGCACCGTGGARAGCCAGGCSAGCCCCGARACCGCGCCGAAGGCGATCGCGGTGGCCGGCGTGACCGGGAACGAGATGAAGGCRAGCGTCGCCAGCGCGCGGGTGAAGTAGATGAAGGACAGGATGTAGCGCTTCGGCAGCCGGCTCTGCAGCCAGCCGACGCTGAGCGAGCCGATGATGTTGAACAGGCCGATCGCTGCGATCACCCAGCCGCCGACCTGCGCCGACAGGCCGCGATCGACCAGGAATGCCGGCAGGTGCACGGTGATGAAGGCCAGCTGGAAGCCGCAGGTGAAGAAGCCGAGCACCAGCAGCACGTAAGAGCGGTGGCCGAACGCTTCCATCAGCGCGGTCGTGAACGACTGCTGCTCGGCATCCGTCGGCTTGGCCTCGGCGGCCGGCGGTGTTGCGACTGCGAGCGACAGCGGCACGATGAACAGCATCAAGGTTGCGAACACCATCAGCGCGCTCTGCCAGCCGAACTGRTCGATCAGGGCGACGCCGAACGGCGCRAASAGGAACTGGCCGAGCGAGCCCGCGGCCGTGCCGGCRCCGAGCGCCACACCGCGCCGCTCCGGCGGCAGCAGCTTGCTGAAGGCTGACAGAATGAGATTGAACGAGCAACCCGACAGGCCGAAGCCGACCAGCACRCCGGCGCCGATGTTGAGCGACAGCGGCGAGGYSGAATAGCGCATCATCAGCAGGCCGCCRGCATAGAGCAGCGCGCCGACGCAGATCACGCGCATGACGCCAAAMCGRTCGGCGATGGCGCCGGCAAGCGGCTGGCCGAGCCCCCAGAGCAGRTTCTGCACGGCGACCGCCAGCGCGAAYACGTCGCGGCCCCAGGCGAATTCGCGGCTCATCGGCTGCACGAAGAAGCCCAGGCTCGAACGCGGACCGAAGCTCAGGAGCGCRATGGCGCAGCCGCAAACGATGATGACGAGCGGCGTTCGCCAGCCCGCGGCACGGGAGGCCGCGAGATCGCCTGCCTGAATCGACATGGGTGTCCTCCTGACGCGCGCCGTGTTGTCCGGTTCGCTGTYCACGGATTAATGCATTTGCATTGAAATCCCAAGYCSAAAAGCGGAACCCAGCCATGAAAAATAGTGGCAGATGGCGAGTTGGTAGATGCCGACAGAGCGCAACCTCAGCGRAACGAGTTCCGCWTGTGGAACTCACACGTGATGWGTGCGGCCCGTCAAACGTCTTTTSACGCGAGTCAGCAGAGACATTTCAGCCTCCGCGGGAGTGACTTGCAGAACAGCCGCGATTTGTCACCAAACACCGCTAAACAACGAAGGAAGTCCCTGAAGAAGAACTAACAAGTAGCGCCGTAGACATATGCTCGGAATGTGGAATTGGACAGCAGATGAACCACCACCAGATCGAGMCGTCMGGCCATGTCGTGATCGTCGGCGCCGGCATTGCCGGACTGTTCTGCGCCCTCAAGCTCGCGCCGCAACCTGTCACGCTGATCTCTGCAACGACGCTCGGCGAGGACTCCTTCGGCTCGACCATGCAGGCCGACATCGCGGCGGCCATTTCTGCCGACGACACTCCGCAAGCTCACGCCGCCGACATGATCGCGGCYGGGGGTGGCYTGGTGGAGGCGGCTGCGGCGCTGGAGCTCGCCACTGATGCGGCGGCGCGGATCGAGGATCTGATCCGGCTCGGCGTCGCGTTCGATCGCGATTACAGGGGGGAGTTGGCGACGTCCCGCGCGGCGGCCCATTCCGTGCRACGCATCCTGAGCGTCCGCGGCGACTTCACCGGGCAGGCGATCGTGACGGCCCTGACCAACGCCGTGCGCGCGACGCCCTCGATCCGCGTGATCGAGAACCATGTCGTCGATGCGCTGCTGACGGAGCACGGCGTCGTGCGCGGCCTGAAATTGCGCAGCTCTGAGGATGGATCTGCCGCGCCCCTGCTGATCGCGGCGGGCGCTGTCGTGCTCGCGACCGGCGGTATCGGCCATCTGTTCGCCACCACGACCAATCCATCTCATGCCAACGGCATCGGCATGGCGATTGCCGCGCGCGCCGGGGCCATCATCGCCGATCCTGAATTCGTCCAGTTTCATCCGACGGCGATGACAGGCGGCAGGGATCCCGCSCCTGTCGTCACCGAGAGCCTGCGCGGCGCCGGCGCGATCCTCGTCAATCGGCGCGGTCAGCGTTTCATGCTGCCACGGCATCCCCTGGTGGATCTTGCGCCGCGGGACACCGTCGCGCGCGGCATCATGGCCGAGATCTCGGCCGGTCGCGGCGCCTTCCTCGATGCCCGCGACGTGCTCGACGACGACGTCGCTGCGCGCTACCCCATCCTCCATCGAGCCTGTGTGGCGCGCGGCCTGGATCCGACCCGGCAGCCGATTCCGGTGGCGCCGGCGGCGCACTTCCACATGGGCGGCATCGCGATCGATGCCTGCGGCCGCAGCTCGATCGAGGGCCTGTGGGCTGCGGGCGAGGTTGCCGCGACCGCGACGGACGGCGCCAACCATATCGCCGGCAACGCGGTGCTGGCCGCGCTTGTCTTCGCCAACCGGATCGCCACGGACATCTCCGGTCGAACGTTCGCCCCCGCATCGAATCTGCAGAGGATCGCCTTCGCCGAGCCGGGCGGCGCCGACCCCACGCTCACCGAGGGAACGTTGCGCGAGATCATGACCAGCCAGGTCGGCGTGATCCGCGACGAGGAACKGCTGGYCGACGCCATCGCCGTCATTGCCAGGCTCGAGCGTGACGGCTGCAATTCCACCCTGCGCAACATGGCTACAGCGGCGCTGCTGATCGCGACGGCCGCCTGGAGCCGGCGCGAGAGTCGCGGGGCGCATTGCCGCGCCGATTGCCCTGCGGAGAATCCAAGCTTCGCGCAGCGCACGATGACGACTTTGGCCGCCGCGCGCGAGATCGCCGACCAGCTCGCCGATCGGCCGTCGATACGCCTGCCGCGGCCGCTGAGCGCATAGCGCGAGACGCCGCGCGCTGTTATCGCCGCGTCCAGTTCGGATTGATCTCGGCTTCGCTCTTGGCGGCCTCGGCCAGCTCGGCCGAAATGGCCGCCGTCTGCTGCGGCGTGCCCCAGCTCGGCGCGTCGCTGCCGTCGCCCCATTTCTTCGGCCGGTAGAAGGTGTGGACGCCGAACTTGTACATGCGCTTCATCTCGGCAACCCAGGACGGCCGCACCCAATAGGCGTGATAGTGGGTCGACTTGCCCACCTCCGGCAGCCAGATCTGTCCGTCGAGCATGGCCGCAGCGATCTTCTTGGCGCGCTCCCACATGTCGGGCTCGCGGATCACGTCGGCGGTGTTGTCGCAGGCGAAGGTGAACTGGCAGGCGAAGTGGCGGTATTTGTTCTGGTAGACGACGCCGCACACCGTGGTCGGATAATAGCCGGAGAAAGCGCGGTTCAACACCACCTGGGCCACCGCGATCTGGCCACGCACCGCCTCGCCGCGGGATTCGAAATAGACCGCCTCGGCCAGGCACTTTTCCGATTTGAAGCGTGACTTCTCATCGGTGAGTCCCAACCGCTCGGCCGGCGTCCGCGCCCGCTGATTGTCGGTGTTGACCTCGCCCTTGGCCGCGATGCTCTCGCCGCCATCCCCGGTCTTGGTGCCYTCGCCAGCCGGCTGCGACAGCGCCGCCATCGATTTGAGGTCCGGATCCGGCATGACGATCAAGGGCGCCTCGCCGGGCTGCCAGGTCTCCATGGTTCCGGCCTCACCGCCCAGCGATGACGTGCCGAAATAGAGGTTGGAGGTCTTGATCGTGAGGCCGTCATAGCTGACCGCACTGTCGACGGCAGCCGCATCCGTCGCGGGCTTGAGTTCAGCCGAGGGCTGTATCTCGGGTTTCGCCGACTCATATTGCGCGAGCGGCGGGGCGCTCAAAGCTTCCTGCAATTCAGGATCGAGTGCAGCGCGCGGCGCCGGCAGCGGCGCCACCGGCGCTTCAGTGGTCTTCGCGCCGAACACCGACGAATTCGAATCCGTCGGCGCGGGCGACATCGCCGGCGCGGGCTCGGGCGGCGCGGGAGCCGGTTCGGCGGCCTCGGTCGGCACCGACGATGGCTGCGGCTGAGACGGAGGGCGCACGACGAGGCGATCACCTTTCAGCGTRCGGTCGACTTTCGGAAAATCCGAGGCCTGATAGCGCGGCGGGACCTGCAGCGCCGGATTGCGCGGCGTCGAGCCGGTGATGTCGAAGTCRCGGCCGTCCAGGCTTGCCAGGCGGATGCTCCACGCCTGCGGCGCCGAGGTTCCAATCGGACGACCAAAGCTGTAGGTGGCGAGCTGCACCGAGGCAGCGGCCGAGAAAACACGCTTCTGCCAGCGCTCGGCGACGCCTGGCTGGCGGGCGAGCAGGGAAGCGATATCTTGATACCCGGTCTCTGTCGGCATCAGAGCGAAGACGCAGAGACCGAGTCCGAAGGACGCAAACCGCGCGCCCTTCGGACCGGGACGCAGAACTACCATCGATACGCTCAACGCAACGCTACGCTACTCACTCGACCGAACGACAGTGCTTCCGTGCAATTCGATCTGTCATCTTCGTATCGGGTTTAGGTTGCTGAGGAGTTAACCCGCGTTGCAGGATCGAAACATGCAAGCGGCGAAGTTGCACAGCGTGATGCGATCGATGCGCGTGGTAAATGGCGCACCGACAAGAGCAGTGAACATTCGGTCAACGAAAGCGGTGAATGAAAATCAACCGCATATGAAGCGGAGGTTCCCGCCGGCGGTATCTCAGAYATCGAGCTGCGATCCWAKCAGGCTCGCTCCTCGYCATTCCGGGRCGCGCGCGGCGCGAGCCCGGAATCCATAGCCACAGGCCGCTATGAGACGCGAGATGTGCGCGGCGCTCGTCTTCGYAACAATGACCGTTCGTGGTTATGGAKTCSRGRCTCWTGCGCRCTGCYTCAWAATGGCTKTGCCATYTTGCGCGCGAATGCCCCGGAATGACGGCAGTGGGGGCGAGCCACTCGCCTCGATCCACTCACGCGCGCCGCATCGGCAAGCTCAGGTCCTCAAACGACAAAGGCCGGCAACATCTGCCGGCCTTCATCAGATCAGTTCGATTGCAGCAAGCTCAGGCTTGGCTSGCGATCTCCTTGCCGAGCGCAGACTGCGCGGCGGCGAGGCGCGCGATCGGCACACGATAGGGCGAGCACGACACGTAGTTCATGCCGATCTTGTGGCAGAACGCGACCGAGGCCGGATCGCCGCCATGCTCGCCGCAGATGCCGACCTTGAGGTTGGGCCGCGTGGCGCGGCCGCGCTCGACGCCGATCTTGACCAGTTCGCCGACGCCGTCGCGATCGATCGAGATRAAGGGATCGATCTCCAGGATGCCCTTCGCGACATAGGCGCCGAGGAAGCTGCCGGCGTCGTCGCGGCTGATGCCGTAGGTGGTCTGCGTCAGATCGTTGGTGCCGAACGAGAAGAACTCGGCGGCCTCCGCGATCTGGCCCGCCATCAGGGCTGCGCGCGGCAGCTCGATCATGGTGCCGACCTGATATTCCAGCTTGGCGCCGGTCTCGCGGATGACGGCCTGCGCCATCGCGTCGATGCGCGCCTTGACCAGATCGAACTCGGCCTTGGTGGCGATCAGCGGCACCATCACTTCGAGGCCGACAGCCTCGCCGGTGCGCTTCTCCGCCTCGACGGCCGCCTCGAAGATCGCGCGTGCCTGCATCTCGGCGATCTCCGGATAGGCGATCGCAAGACGGCAGCCGCGGAARCCGAGCATCGGATTGAACTCCGACAGTTCGCGGGCGCGGTCCGCAAGCCGGCGCGGATCGGTGTTCATCGCGCGCGCGACCTCCTCCACCTCGGCCTGGGTGTGCGGCAGGAACTCGTGCAGCGGCGGATCGAGCAGGCGGATCGTGACGGGCAGGCCCTTCATGATCTCGAACAGTTCGACGAAGTCGGCGCGCTGCATCGGCAACAGCTTGGCAAGCGCAGCGCGGCGCTCCTGCTCCTCCTCGGAGAGGATCATCTCGCGCACCGTGCGGATGCGCGTCTCCTCGAAGAACATGTGCTCGGTGCGGCACAGGCCGATGCCCTCGGCGCCGAACTTGATCGCGGTGCGCGCATCCTCCGGGGTGTCKGCATTGACGCGCACGCCGGTCTCGCGCACGGCATCCGCCCAGCCCATCAGCGTACCGAACTCGCCAGACAGCTCCGGCTCGATCATCGGCATGCGTCCCGCCAGCACCTGGCCGACCGAGCCGTCGATGGTGATGACGTCGCCGGTCTTGAAGGTGCGCCCGCCGATGCTCATCGTGCCCCGGCCGTAGTCGACGCGGATGGTGCCGCAGCCGGAGACACAGGGCTTGCCCATGCCGCGCGCGACCACCGCTGCATGCGAGGTCATGCCGCCGCGCGTGGTGAGGATGCCTTCCGCGGCGTGCATGCCGTGGATGTCTTCCGGTGAGGTCTCGATGCGGACCAGGATGACCTTGCGGCCATCGGCCTGCAGCTTGGTCGCCTCGTCCGAGGAGAACACGATCTCGCCCGAGGCTGCGCCCGGCGAGGCCGGCAGGCCGGTCGCGACCACGTCGCGCTTGGCRGCGGGATCGATGGTCGGATGCAGCAGCTGATCGAGCGAGGCCGGATCGACGCGCAGCACGGCGTCGTTCTCCGAGATCAGGCCTTCATTCGCGAGCTCGACGGCGATGCGCAACGCCGCCTTGGCGGTGCGCTTGCCGCTGCGGGTCTGCAGCATCCACAGCTTGCCGCGCTCGACCGTGAACTCCATGTCCTGCATGTCACGGTAGTGCTTTTCGAGCAGTGTGTAGATGCGGGTCAGCTCCTTGAACGCCTCGGGCATCGCGACTTCCATCGAAGCCCGGTCGGAGCCGGACTCGATGCGCGCGTCCTCGGTGATGTCCTGCGGGGTGCGGATGCCGGCGACGACGTCCTCGCCCTGGGCATTGATCAGGAACTCGCCATACAGCTTGCTCTCACCCGTCGAGGGATTGCGGGTGAAGGCGACGCCGGTGGCCGAGGTGTCACCCATGTTGCCGAACACCATCGCCTGGACGTTGACGGCCGTACCCCACGACTCCGGAATGTCGTGCAGCTTGCGATAAGTTACCGCGCGCGCGTTCATCCAGGATGAGAACACCGCGCCGATCGCGCCCCACAGCTGGTCATGCGGATCCTGCGGGAACTCCTTGCCGGTCTCAGTGGCGACCGCTTCCTTGTACTTGCCGACCAGCATCTCCCAATCCTCGGACGAGAGATCGGTGTCGAGCTGATAGCCCTGGCTGTCCTTGAAGCTGTCGAGGATGTCCTCGAAATGATGGTGCTCGAAGCCGAGCACGACATCGGAATACATCGTGATGAAGCGGCGGTAGCTGTCGAAGGCGAAGCGGCGGTCGCCGGACAGCGACGCCAGCGCCTCCACCGTCTGGTCGTTGAGGCCGAGGTTGAGCACGGTGTCCATCATGCCCGGCATCGAGGCGCGGGCGCCGGAGCGCACCGAGACCAGCAGCGGGTTTTCCGGATCGCCGAACGTCTTGYCGGTGAGCTTGCCGATATAATCGAGCGCCTTGTCGACCTGCGCCTGCAGCTCCTTCGGATAGGTCTTGTCGTTGGCGTAGAAGTAGGTGCAGACCGAGGTCGGAATCGTGAAGCCCGGAGGCACCGGCAGGCCGAGATTGGCCATCTCGGCGAGATTGGCGCCCTTGCCRCCGAGCAGGTCGCGCAGGCCGGCTTTGCCCTCGGCCTTGCCGTCACCGAAGGTATAGACCCACTTGTTCGGCTTGATCGCGGTCGCCGCGCTCTTGGCCGCGGGCTTCGCAGCCGAGGCTTTGGCAGGCTTGCCAACCGGCTTGGCGACCGTTTTGGCCGGCTTCTTCGGAGCGGTTTTCACCGGCGCTTTGGGCGCCGCCTTCGCAGCCACCTTGGCCGGGGCCTTGGCGGCCGGCTTCGGCGCCGTCTTCAGCGCCTTGCGCGGCGGAGCGAGCGGAGCGGCCTTCGCCTTGCCCGGCTTGGAAGGCTTTGATTTCGCTGCAACTTTCTTAGACTTCGCTACCGCTTTGGCCATGAGATGGTTCGATCCGCAAATGGGGAGGAGAAATCGCGCGCCTTACACCACTTTGGGCGCTGCGGCGCAAGCACAGAGGTTCCCGACCTTGGGACTAGACGGGCCGGAAGACTAGAAATGGAGCCACTTCAGAAGGCCCATGCCGATCAGGCCGTTCAGGATGAGGAAGATCGCGACGATCAGGTTCAACAGCCGCGGCATGATCAGGATGAGCACGCCGGCGATCACGGACATGATCGGCGAGATATGGGCAACGGTCAGGGTCATCGGCGAACTCTGAATTGATGGAAAGAGGAGGTGAGCGATTCGAGTGGGCCGGACTTTATCCCGGCTCATCGTGGCGGAATAGGAGACGCAACAGTAGCGGTTCCGGTTCCCCGCCGTCTGGAACTGCCGCGAAAATGCCTTCGGCCTCGGTCGCGCCGGCTCGGAACGATGCGCAGCCGGTGGCATTGGGAGGCAGGTGCCGGATGTGCCGGCCTTGAATGTCAGCGGATCAACAGCGAGGAGCTCCGTTCATGCGAACCCATCTCACCCTTGCAGGCCTGGTGGCCGCACTCGTGATCCCCGTGGCGGCCGGCGCGCAGTCCTATACCGTGGGTCGCGGCGTCGTCGTCGAAGAGGACGCGCCGCTCATCACCGTCGAGCGGCGCCCGGAATTCCGCGAATATGTCGTGCGGGAGCRTGTTCCCAACTATGTGATCCCCGATCGCGTGGTTGTTGGGACCGTTCTCCCGGAGTCCGGTGTTACATATTACGACGTGCCGCAGCGCTTCGGTGCGACACCTTATCGCTACACGGTGGTGAACGGCGAAACTGTTCTGGTCGAACCSCGRTCGCGACGGATCATTCAGGTGGTTGAATAGTTATCGAGCTGCATTTGGTCGCCAACGCCCCCGCAAGCGGCCAGATGTAAAGGCCCTGCCCGGTCCCCCCCGCCGGGCGGGGCTTACTTTTTCCGCCGTCATCTGCGCCGGCATGACATTGGAGGTTGTAGCCTTCTCCGTCGTCATCGCGAGCGTCAGCGACGCGATCCAGGGGCCACGCAGACAGTCTCTGTTCGCGGCCCCTGGATTGCTTCGGCGCAAGCGCGCCTCACAATGACGCCTGTGGCAAGCTTGGTCGCGTAACCCACAGCCGTGATCGCCCGGCTTGACCGGGCGATCCAGTATCTCGAGACGGCAGTGATCCACCGAGAGGCCGCCGCGTCCGGATGCCGCCTGCGCGAGGGTGACATTGGAGGTTGTAGCCTTCTCCGTCGTCGTCGCGAGCGTCAGCGACGCGATCCAGGGGCCACGTGGACAGTCTCTGTTCGCGGCCCCTGGATTGCTTCGGCGCAAGCGCGCCTCGCAATGACGCCTGTGGCAAGCTTGGTCGCGTAACCCACAGCCGTCATCGCCCGGCTTGACCGGGCGATCCAGTATCTCGAGACGGCCATGATCCACCGAGACGCCGCGGCGTATCGGATGCCCGCATGCGCGGGCCTGACAGCGGTGAGTGACCACGACCGTCATTGCGAGCGTCAGCGACGCGATCCAGGGGCTGCGCAGACAGTCTGTCCTGTCAGGCCCGCCCCGCGACGGCCTGCAAACTCAGCCCTCGATCTTGGAGAAGTCGGCCACCGCGCGCGTGGCGCTTCGGATCTCATTCATCAGTTTGAGCCGGTTCTCGCGGATCGCCGCGTCGTCGTCGTTGACCTTGACCTTGTCGAAGAACGCGTCGACCGCCGGACGCAGCTTGGCCATCGCGTGCATCGCCGCGGCAAAGTCCTCCTTGGCGACGGCAGCGCCTGCCTCGGAGCCGACCTCGCCGATGGCCTTGGCCAGCGCCTTCTCCTCGTCGAGCCTGTAGAGCGCCGCATCGGGCGCGCCGTCGAACTTGCGCTTGTCCTTCTTCTCCTCGATGGCGAGGATGTTGGAGGCGCGCTTGGTGCCGGCAAGCAGGTTCTTGCCGTCGTCGGTCTCGAGGAATTTGCCGAGCGCCTCGACGCGGCGCACGACCATCAGCAGATCATCCTGGCCGCCGAGCGCGAACACCGCGTCGACGAGATCATGCCGCGCGCCCTGCTCACGGAGCTGGACCTTGAGGCGGTCGGCGAAGAAGGAGAGCAGATCGGCGCTGAGCTTCCCGGCGTCCAGCTCACTCTTGACGTGCAGTCCGGCCAAGGCCGAGCCCGCCACCTGCAAAAGCGACAGCCGCAGAGAATTCTCGGTGATGAGCCTGATCACGCCCAGAGCCGCGCGGCGCAGCGCATACGGATCCTTCGATCCCGTCGGCTTCTCATCGATCGCCCAGAAGCCGACAAGCGTATCGAGCTTGTCGGCGAGCGCGACAGCCACCGATACCGGATCGGTCGGCACGCGATCGCCCGGCCCCTGCGGCTTGTAGTGCTCCTCGCACGCAGCCGCGACAGACACGTCCTCGCCCTGGGCCAGCGCGTAGTACTTGCCCATCAGGCCCTGCACTTCCGGGAACTCACCGACGACCTCGGTGAGCAGGTCGGCCTTGGCGAGCTTGGCGGCGCGCGCAGTCTTCGCCGCATCGGCGCCGACCAGCGGCGCGATCTCGGCGGCGAGCTTCTCGATGCGAGCGATGCGCGCGGCCTGCGTCCCGAGCTTCTCGTGGAATACGATCTGCTCGAACTTCGGCAGCCGATCCTCGAGCCTCGTCTTCAGGTCGGTCTCATAGAAGAACTTCGCGTCCGACAGCCGGGCGCGGATGACGCGCTCATTGCCGGCGATGATGGTCTTGCCGCCGTCGGTCGCCTCGATGTTGGCGGTCAGGATGAATTTTGGCGCGAGGCCGCCGGTCTTGGGGTCGCGCACCACGAAGCATTTCTGGTTGTTGCGGATGGTGGCGCGGATCACCTCAGCCGGAACCTTCAGGTACTCCGGATCGAACGAGCCCATCAGCACGACAGGCCATTCGACGAGGCCTGAGACCTCGTCGAGCAGCACGGGGTCCTCGACCAGCTCATAGCCTTGCGCAAACGCGAGCTGCTTGGCGTCGGTGACGATGGTGTCCTTGCGGCGCTGCGGGTCGAGCACGACCTTGGCGTCGAGCAGCTTGGCCTCATAGTCCTCGAAGCGGCGCACCGAGATCGCAGCCGGTGCCATGAAGCGGTGGCCATAGGTGGTCTGCCCCGCCTCGATGCCGTCGACCGAGAAGCTCACCACGTCGGGCTCCTCGGTCTCCAGGCCGAAAGTCGCGGTGATCGCATGCAGCGGCCGGACCCAGTTCAGCGCGCCGGGCTTTTCCGAGCGCTTGCCCCAGCGCATCGATTTCGGCCAGGGGAAGGTGCGCACGATGACCGGCAGCATCTCGGCGAGCACGTCGAGCGTGGCGCGGCCCGGCTTCTCGATCAGCGCGACGTAGAAATCGCCCTTCTTCGGATCGCGCTGGATCGTCGCCTCCTCGAGCGAGGACAGGCCGGTCGCCTTCAGGAAGCCCTGGATCGCAGCATCGGGGCCACCGACGCGCGGGCCCTTGCGCTCCTCCTTCAGGTCGGCCTGCCGCGCCGGAATGCCGTGCACGGTCAGCGCCAGCCGCCGCGGCGTCGCAAACGCCTTGGCGCCCTCATAGACGAGGCCCTCGGCGACCAGCTTGTCGGTGACCATGCGGCGCAGATCCTCAGCCGCCTTGGCCTGCATGCGCGCGGGGATTTCTTCGGAGAACAGTTCGAGGAGAAGATCGGGCATGTCTCAAGTCTCTCTGCACGAAGAACCACCATCCCCAGGGGGAAGGTCGCCTGCGTTTGGCAGGCGGGGTGAGGTGACCGCGATCTCCGCGTGAATGGCTTCGAGCACCGCCTCAGTCCTGGTCATAACGTCGTTGTTCCAAAATCGCAAAACGCGATAGCCTTCCGAGTTGAGCCAACGCGTGCGGGTTTCGTCGCGCTGGATGTTCGCATCCTCTCCATGCTGCGCCCCGTCAACCTCGATGATGAGGCGCCGGGCCAGGCAGGCAAAATCAGCAACATAGGGACCGATGACGACTTGTCGTCTGAAGTGGGTCCCTTCGATCTCGAAGCGCCGCAGGTGGCGCCATAGGATGTCTTCAGCGCCGGTGGTGTTTTCGCGAAGCTTCTTCGCGGTTCGGCGTTTGAAATCGCTGATCGGCCGTTTGCCCATCTGGCACGTTCACSCCACCCCGCTTGCCCAGCGATGCTCTCGTATCCAAGGCGAGCGCCCCTCCCCCTCCAGAGGGTGAACATATCACGTCCACCCACGAGCGCAGGGCCACCCTCCCCTGGAGGGGGAGGGTCGATTGCTCATGCATTCGCATGAGCAATCGGGGTGGGGTGACAGTCTATCCATGATCAACAGTGTTCCAGCCGAGAGATCACCCCACCCCGGCACGCATCTCGCTTCGCTCGATTGCGTGCCGACCCTCCCCCTCCAGGGGAGGGTGAAGAGTCAGCCTCTGCGCTTCCAGGATCACGCGCCAGCCCCGCCCGCTTCCGTATGCAGCCACGCCTCGCCGCAGGCCTTGGCGAGTTCGCGGACGCGCAGGATGTAGCTCTGGCGCTCGGTGACGGAGATGACGCCGCGCGCGTCGAGCAGGTTGAAGACGTGACTGGCCTTGATGCATTGGTCGTAGGCCGGCAGCGCCATCAGATGTTCTTTGCGGTTGCCCAGCTTTGAATTGTCTTGCCAGCCGGCGGCGAGATATTTGCGGCAGGCGCCCTCGGCCATCTTGAACTGCTCGAACAGCATCTCAGTGTCGGCATGCTCGAAATTGTGCCGTGAATATTCCTGCTCGGCCTGCAGGAAGACGTCGCCATARGTGACCTTGGCGTMGCCGTCGCGGCCGTTGAAGTTGAGGTCATAGACGCGGTCGACGCCCTGGACATACATCGCCAGACGCTCGAGCCCATACGTCAGCTCACCCGCAACCGGCGCGCATTCGAAGCCCGCGACCTGCTGGAAATAGGTGAACTGCGACACCTCCATGCCGTCGCACCAGCATTCCCAGCCCAGCCCCCAGGCGCCCAAAGTCGGGCTCTCCCAATCGTCCTCGACGAAACGGATGTCGTGAACGGCGGCGTCGATGCCGATTGCGCCGAGCGACTTCAGGTACAATTCCTGAAGGTTCGGCGGCGACGGCTTCATGATCACCTGAAACTGGTAGTAGTGCTGCATCCGGTTCGGATTCTCGCCGTAGCGGCCGTCCTTCGGCCGCCGYGACGGCTGCACATAGGCGGCATTCCACGGCTTCGGGCCGAGCGCGCGCAGGGTCGTTGCCGGATGGAAGGTGCCGGCACCCATCTCCATGTCATAGGGCTGCAGGATCACGCAGCCCTGCTCGGCCCAGAACCGTTGCAGGGCCAGGATGAAGCCCTGGAACGAACGTTCCGGGCGCATGTGCTGAGGCAGCGAATCCATCGTCGGTATCGGTCTTTCGCGCGGGGGTCGGAAAAGCGCGCGGACCGTATCGGCGAGGCCACCAGGAATCAAGGCAATAGGAATCGYGGCCGGGCGGCCAGCGTGCCGCCAGTCGGGCTCAGGTCGTGAGGTCAGCCGGGCCGATAGGCGCCCGTGACCGGATCGCGGCGCAGGGTCTTGATCTCGGCGGTCTGGGCCGCCTCGGCGACGCGCGACAGCCGCGCTTCTTCGAGCTCGCGGTTGATCTTCTGCGCGGTCTTGTAGGCCCAGCGAACCACGGCAAGCCCGCCCACCATACCTGCGAATGCAACGAACGGCGGCATTGGTCGATCCTTGTCCATCATGAGTGCCACCCCCGATTCGTATTCTCGCCGATCCCGGTTCCCGCTGCAATCCGGATCGCGGGGGGCAAAACAGCGCGGGACGACGGCCTAGAACCCGAATCTGGCCCAGATCGCCCTGGTTTCGGCGGCCGAGATCAGTTCCTCGGCGAATCCGGCCCAGCCGAAGGCCAGGCTGCCGGCCCCCGGCGACCGGCGTCCGAGCAGCCCGGACAACAATCCGGCGGCCGGCGCCACCACGGGCATCGCCACCTTGTCGCCGAACCGGGCACGCAACACGGCGCGGAGATCGCCGATGCCGTCGGCAAGACCGAGCGTCACCGCCGTATCGCCGGCCCAGTACTCGCCGGTGAATAGCACGTCGTCGGCGCTTTTCAGCCGGCCGTTGCGGCTCTCCTTCACCAGCGAAATGAACAGCGCGTGGATCTCACGCTGGATCTTCTTCAGCCGCGCCACGGCGTCGGGATTTTCGGGCAGGAACGGATCGAGCATCGCCTTGTGCTCGCCGGCCGTATACAGCCGACGTTCGATGCCGATCTTGTTGATCAGGTCCTGCAATCCGAACGAGCCGCTGACCACGCCGATCGAGCCGAGGATCGACGAGGGATCGCAGAAGATCTCGTCGCCCGCGCAAGCGATCATATAGCCGCCGGACGCGGCGACATCCTCGACGAAGACGAGCACCGGCAGCTTCTTCTCGGCCGCGAGCTGCCGGATCCGCAGATAGATCTGGCGCGACTGCACCGGCGAGCCGCCGGGCGAATTGATCACCAGCGCCACCGCCTTGGCGTTGCGCATCGCGAACGCGCGCTCCAGCATCTTGGCGACCCCCGCCAGCGTCAGCCCGGGACGCAGCGGAGTCACCGCGCCGATCACGCCGGAGAGGCGGACAACGGGCACGACCGGTGCGCCGCGCAGCCGCGCCGGAAGCAGCGCCTTCAACCGATCCAAAGGCCCCTCTGCAGCGCCGGCTTGTGTCAAATTGTCCACCATTCTGTTACCTCGGATTAACCACTTTTTATCGCGGCACTGCCATTCAATGGGCTGGAACGAGCCTTGCAATCCCCTGGGCAATTGCACGGCGAGCCAAGTTGCAGAGTGCGGCGGAGGAATGCATGAAGGTCTACCTGTTGATGCTGCTGATCGGTACTCTCTTGACTGCGATCCGTTTCACGACGGTAACTGAACGCCCATCCGAAGCGCAGACGCAATAACGCGCGACCTCGATCAACCGTTCAGGGGGCCCCAAGGCCAGCCAAGGCCAGCGCCCCCTGCCCCTCCAGCACACGCACAGCATCTGCATGAGGCACACCTGCTGCCTCATTGAGCATCACCCCCGGCCAGATCTGGAGGGGTGCCCGCCCTCCTTTAACGGCCCTGACCAGGATACGGATTGCCGGCCTCCCGGCCTGCCCGTGCACCGGCTGCACCCCGAAGCTGCCGAAGCCACGCGCCAGCGCCGCCAGCACCTCACCGAGACCATCGGCCCGCCAGATCAAGGTCAGCACGCCACCGGATTTGAGCATCCGGCGCGCGGCATGGGTCCAGACCTCCAATGTCGTTGCCGTCGCCATATGCGCCGTCGCCCGCGCAACGTCCGGCGAGGCGCGGTGACGCGCGGCGTCGTGAAACGGCGGATTCATCAGCACGACATCGACACTGTCGGGGCCGAGCCCAGCCGCGGCAAAGGCCGCAGCGTCCGCGCCGACTTCCAGCGTGACCACATCAGCAGGCAATTGATTGGCGCGTGCATTGTGCTGTGCCAGGCGCGCCAGCTCAGGCTCGCGTTCGACCAGCGTCAGGGCGACACCACCGATGCGGCATGCCAGCGCCAGCCCGGCGGTTCCGACGCCCGCACCGAGATCGACGACGCGATGGCCGGGACGCGCGGCGGTTGCCGCGGCCAGCAGGATGGCGTCATGACCGGCGCGATGACCCGAGGTCGGCTGCCTCAACCGCAATCGGCCGCCGAGCACGGCATCTTCGGAAATCGCGGCCGCGTCACTCATCGGGACGGAGTTCATGCCCGAGCCCTGCGTCGGTGAGAAGCCGGCGGGCCTGCAGATTGTCGTCCTCGTGAACCAGGATCCGTCGCGGCAGAATGCCGAGCGAGCCCTCGATGATGCTCATGTTCTGGTCGAGCACGAGATGGTGGATATCAGCGCCGTCGAGCAGCGCGCCAACAGCCGAAACCAGCACGATATCGTTGGTCCGAACCAATTCCTTCAACCGTTATGTCTCCGTGCAGGCTTCGGTCACGGCTGGGTGGGGTTGGGTCAAGGTTCCGTGTCCGCCCTTGCCGCCTGCGGCCGCAGTTTCTATTGTCGGACACAGAATAGCAAAATTGGAGACCAGCGTGGCGGTTATCGTACCTTTCGAGAGTCCATCGGGCGCTTCCATCGATGGGCTGGTCGGCCTGGTCGCAGCCGACATGGAACGGGTCAACGCCACGATCCTGTCACGCACCGGTTCGGACGTGACGATGATTCCCGAGGTCGCCAACCACCTGATCTCCTCGGGCGGCAAACGGCTGCGGCCGATGCTGACGCTCGCGATGGCGCATCTCACCGGCTATGCCGGCGACGGCCATGTCAAGCTCGCCGCGGCGGTCGAATTCATGCACACCGCGACGCTCCTGCATGACGACGTGGTTGACGAGAGCGAAATGCGCCGCGGCAAATTGTCCGCACGCATGCTCTGGGGCAACGAGGCCAGCGTGCTGGTCGGCGACTTCCTGCTCGGCCAAGCGTTCCGCATGATGGTCGAAGTCGGTTCGCTGCGCGCGCTCGACATTCTGTCGGCTGCGGCGGCCACGATCGCCGAGGGCGAGGTGATGCAGCTCGCCGCCGCCAAGAACACCGCGACCACCGAGGATGAATATCTGGCCGTGATCCGCGGCAAGACCGCCGAGCTGTTCGCCGCCGCCTGCGAGGTCGGCCCGGTGCTCGCCGATCGTCCCAAGGCCGAGCAGACCGCGTCGCGCTCGTTCGGCATGAATCTCGGCATTGCGTTCCAGCTCGTCGATGACGTGCTCGATTATGGCGGCAAGGCCGCCAAGCTCGGCAAGAATGTCGGCGACGATTTCCGCGAAGGCAAGATCACGCTCCCGGTGGTGCTCGCCTTCCGCCGTGGCAGCGACAGTGAGCGTGCCTTCTGGATCAAATCGCTGGAGCGCGGCGAGATCAGTGATTCCGATCTCGACCACGCCATCGGCCTGATGAACAAGCACCGCGCGCTGGAGGACACGATCAGCCGCGCCCATCATTACGGCGCCATGGCCGTCGACGCGCTGGCGCTGTTCCCGGCCTCGCCGATGAAGACCGCACTCGAGCAGGTCGTCGCGTTCTGTCTGGCGAGGTCGCATTAGTTCGTTCGCCTGCCGCCTCCATCGCGGGGGTCATGCCACGCGCAGGCGCGGTCTCCACTACGCCGCCCTGTCTCGATCGACACGACAGCCTCTGGAATATTCGATCGCCCGGTCAAGCCGGGCGACGGCTGGGCTGATTGACGAGCACCGTAGCTCCACTCACCGTCATCGCGGGGAGCGAAGCGACGAAGCGATCCAGGGTCGCGACAAAGATTCTGGATTGCTTCGCTTAGCCGCTTCGCTCGCAATGACGGCTGCGCAAGCTAACTCAGAGTGCCCGCGTGCACCCACCACTCCGGGTGATCAGCGCTGATTTGTGCGCCCGCGGCATTTGCATCGGCCTCGCTGCCATAGATCGCAAAGCAGGTCGCACCGGAGCCGGACATCCGGGCCAGCAGCACGCCGTGGCTTGCGCGCAGCGCGCCGAGCACGGTGCCGATGATCGGTTGCACTTTGAGCGCCGGGGGCTCGAGATCGTTCTTGACCTGGTCGAGCGCGGAGACCCAATCGCCGATGGACGCCCCAGCCGTTGGCCAGGACGGCGCGGTGAGAACGTCGGTCACGCCAACCAGGAGATCACCCGGCTTGAGACCGAGCGCCTGGAACACGTCCTTGGTCGCCACCGGCACGCGCGGATTGATCATCACGCAGGGCAGGACAGGCAGCGCGAGCGGCTGCAGATTCTCGCCGACGCCGGTCATGGTGCAGGCCCGCGAGGGCACGCAGACCGGCACGTCGGCCCCGGTCTTCAGCGCCACCGCCTGCAGACGCGGATCATCAAGCGAGAGGCCATTCAGTCTGGCGAGCAGCCGCAGCGCGGCGGCCGCATCCGCCGAGCCGCCGCCGATGCCGGCCGCGACGGGCAGCACCTTCTCCAATTCGAATGCACCGAGCTTCAGGCCGGGAACGGACTCGGCCAGCAGGCGCGCCGCCTTCAGCACCAGATTGTCGGAGGTCTCACCGCAGGCCGCGGCAAGAGGCCCGGTGGTGGTCAGCGTCAGCTCCGGCCCAGGGACCAGGGTGAGCTGATCCGCGCAATCGGCGAAGGCGACGACGCTTTCGAGATCGTGATAGCCGTCGACGCGGCGGCCGACGACCCGCAATGTCAGATTGACCTTGGCACGGCCCTGCTCCTGCAGCGGCGCGCCGGTGACCGTGGACGCCAACATCGGCGCAATGCCCCCAACATTCTCGGTGGCGGGGTCCGGTGTCGCTCTCGGCCCGCGGCCGAAACGAGCGTGGCCAGCACCGCCACATGCTCCATCAAAATCATCCGGGCTCCCCGGCAAACCGAGGAGCCCGCAATCGCGCTCAAACCATGATCGGACGAACTAACCGCCCTTGCCGTCGTCCTTCTTGGCGTCGGACGGCGCGTCCTTGGTGTCCGCGCTCGCCGCCGCAGGCGCCGGATCGTCGGTCAGACCATTCTGGATCTTGGCCTCGATCTTCGGCAGCTCCTCGGCCTCCGGCTTCAGATCGCGGGCATGGGCCCACTGGAATTTCGCTTCCAGCTTGCGGCCGACGCGCCAATAGGCATCGCCGAGATGGTCGTTGATGGTCGGATCCTCGGGCTTCAAATCGATCGCGCGCTCGAGATGCTTCACCGCCTCTTCGTAATTGCCGATGCGGTAATAGGCCCAGCCGAGCGAGTCGACGATGTAGCCATCGTCGGGGCGCTGCTCGACGGCGCGCTTGATCATCTTCATGCCTTCGTCGAGATTGACGCCCTGGTCGATCCAGGAATAGCCGAGATAGTTCAGCACATGCGGCTGGTCGGGCTGCAGCTCGAGCGCCTTGCGCATGTCGGCCTCGGCCTTGGGCCACTGCTTGGAGCGCTCCAGGCAGATGCCGCGATAGTAGTAATAGACGCTGTTGGCCTTGTCGTTGTTGGCCGGCAGCGAGTCGACGCCGAGCGAATAGGTCTTGGCGCAATCGGCGAACTTCTTGCGGCCGCGCTCGATATTGCCGAGCGCCATGATCGCCTCGAGATCCTTCGGATCCTGCGCGATCACGTCCTTGAGGATCTTGATCGCCTCGTCGCTGCGGTCGGCACTGTCGAGATCGGTGGCGAGCTGGATCTGCGCGTTGCGCTTCAGCGGCGAGCTCGCCGGCACCCGCTCATAGACCTTGATCGCCATCTGCGGCTTCTTCACCGTCTCGTAGAGATCGGCGAGCGACAGCAGCGCCAGCGGATGGCTGGGCTGCAGGTGCAGCGCGAGCTGCAGATAGACCAGCGCGAGATCCTCACCGCCGCGACGGCTCAAGGTCGCGCCGATGCCGTACAGCTGTCTCTTATACACATCTAGATGTGTATAAGAGACAGGTACAGCGCCTCGGCGGCGCCGGCCTGCGCCGAATCGACCAGCGGCGGCAGCTTCTTGCCTGCCTTGGTGTCGCGCAGCCCCTCCTGCACCAGCGGATGACGGGCGAGCTTCTTGTCGAACGCCTCATAGATCGCGGTGGCGGATGCGGCATCCTTGTTGCGCGACAGCCAACGCGCATAGGCCTCGGTGATCCGCAGCATCGAATCGTCRAGCTTGTAGGCGCGCTCGAAGCGCGTGCCGGCCTCCTTCTCCTTGCCGGCCAGCTCCAGGATCATGCCGGCATGCAGATCCTTGAACAGCGGATACCATTCCGGACCRGTCAGCTTGTCGATATTGGCGACCGCGGTCTTGGCGTCACCCGCGCCGGCCGCGGCCCAGGCCGACAGCAGGGTCGCGACGAGATCGGTGATCGGTCCACGCACCGACTGATTGATGTTGGTCTGCGCGGCCGCGTATTTCTTCTGCTTGATGTCCTGCACGCCGACGACGAGACGCGCGATGCGGTTCGACTTGTCGACGGTGAGGATGCGCTCGGCCAGCTTGACCGCTTCTTCGATGTCGCCATCGGCAACCGAGGAGATGAAGGCGCGATCGAGCAGCTCGTTGTTCTTGGGGTCGCTGCGCAGCGCGGAACGGTAGAACGCGGCGGCGGAAGCGGCATCGCGCTCGACGCTGGCATGGCGGGCCGCCAGATAGCTGCCGGAGGTGGTGAGCGACTTCAGGTCGACGCCGGTGGGAAACTTCGCGCTGTTATCCGACGGGTGATCTGGCGTCTGGGCCAGAACGGCGCCCGGAAGCAGCACGGCGGCAACGGCAATTGCGGTCCAGCGATTGCGAATGGATAACATCACGGTGCGCTCTGGTTGTTGGAAAGGAATGGTCGTATCGGACGCGAACCCGGTCGGCCGCTCTTCAAGGCGCCGACAATGCCGCGTTTGGCGGCCAACCGCAAGGATTTGCAGGATATTCGGGTCAGCCGCGAGCCCCTTTGACGAAGGTGACCTGCGTCAAACCGCGGCAGTATGGCCGTATCGTGGCCGGTCGCCCCCGCAGGGGCGACCGCCTCACGCAATCGTGCGTGAATTGCGCTACATGGCTTCGTAGTTCGGCCCCCCGCCGCCTTCCGGAGGAACCCAGGTGATGTTGCCATTGGGATCCTTGACGTCGCAGGTCTTGCAGTGGACGCAGTTCTGCGCGTTGATGACGAAGCGCGGGCTGGCACCGTCCTCGACCCACTCATAGACGCCCGCCGGGCAATAGCGGTTGGACGGGCCGGCATAGACGTCGTGCTCGGAGCTCTTCTGCAGCGCCATGTCGGCGACCTTCAGATGCACCGGCTGGTCTTCCTCGTGATTCGTATTGGACAGGAATACCGACGACAGCCGGTCGAAGGTCAGCTTGCCGTCCGGCTTCATCACKGGCTTCGGCTGGTGCGCCTTGGCGGGATCGAGCGTCGCGCGATCCGGCTTGGCATGCGACTGCGTACCGAACAGCGAGAAGCCGAGCGTGTTGCACCACATGTCGAAGCCGCCGAGGATGACGCCGAGCACGGTGCCGAATTTCGACCACAGCGGCTTGACGTTGCGGACCTTGAACAGGTCCTCGCCGACCGGCGATGAGCGCCAGGCGTTCTCGTAGTCGACCAGTTCGTCATTGGCGCGGCCGGCCGCGAGCGCCGCATTGACATGCTCGGCCGCCAGCATGGCGCTGCCCATCGCATTGTGCACACCCTTGATGCGCGGCACGTTGACGAAGCCTGCCGCGCAGCCGATCAGCACGCCGCCGGCGAACGACAGCCGCGGCACCGATTGATAGCCGCCCTCGGTGATGGCACGCGCGCCATAGGCCAGGCGCTTGCCGCCTTCGAACACGCCGCGGATCGAGGGATGCGTCTTGAAGCGCTGGAATTCCTCGAACGGCGACAGGTAAGGATCGTCGTAGTTCAGATGCACGACGAAGCCGACCGCGACCAGATTGTCGTCGTAGTGATAGAGGAACGAGCCGCCGCCGGTCTTCATGTCGAGCGGCCAGCCGAACGAGTGCTGGATCAGTCCCTTCTGGTGCTTGGCGGGATCGATCTGCCAGACTTCCTTCAGGCCGATGCCGAATTTCGGCGGCTCGCTCTTGGCATCGAGGGCGAATTTCGCGATCAGCTGCTTGGACAGGCTGCCGCGCGCGCCTTCCGCGAACAGCGTGTACTTGCCGAGCAGCTCCATGCCGCGCGTGAACGAGGCCTTCGGCTTGCCGTCCTTGCCAATACCCATGTCGCCGGTGGCGATGCCGCGCACCGCGCCCTGCTCGTCATACAGCACCTCGGTTGCCGCGAAGCCCGGATAGATCTCGACGCCGAGCGCCTCGGCCTTGCGCGACAGCCAGCGACAGACATTGCCGAGCGAGCCGATGTAGCAATGGTGATTGTCCATGAATGGCGGCATCGCAAAGCCCGGCAGCTTGATCGCGCCGCTCTCGGTCATCCAGAAGAACTTGTCGTCCTTGACCTGGGTCTTCAGCGGGCAATCGTCGTCCGACCGCCAGTCCGGGATCAGCTTGTCCAGCGCGAGCGGATCGATCACGGCCCCCGACAGAATATGCGCGCCGACCTCGGAGCCCTTCTCGACGACCACGATGGTGAGGTCGGCATTGAGCTGTTTCAGCCGGATCGCGGCGGTCAGGCCCGAGGGGCCGGCGCCAACGATGACGACGTCAAACTCCATGGATTCGCGCTCGGGTAATTCTTCGGTGCTCATGTCTTTTCGATCTCAGGCCCGGCTGGTGCAGTGGATGTGGCCTTTGCAGCCCCCTGGCGCAAGCAAAGGTCAAACCCGGAGAGCTGCAATAGCRACAATGACTTAACTAGGGTTCCGAAGGCGTTGGCCGTCCGCTGGAGGTGATCCTGAAGGGGAGCGGAGGCTGGCGCCGGAACACTAGGGCGTTCCGTCCCTTTTTTGGGTTATTCCAAGCTCTTGTTTCCGATTTTTCGGGGCAGGACAACCACGTAAATGCATTCCGCCATGCGCCAAGGCGGCGTAGACTGTTGCAACAGACCATCATGATGATCCCCGAGCCCCTCCCCGACGTCCGGCAACTGCTCGCCTTCTATCTGGAGGCGGGCGTCGACTGCGCGCTGGCCGACGAGCCGATCAATCGCCTGGTCGAGCCCGAGGCGGCGCCGGCGCCTGCCGCAGCCGTGGCTCGTCCGGCGGCAGCGTCGCCAGCCGGCCGGTTGCCGGCACCGGCGATTATTCCGCCACGCGGCGAACCGCCGCCCCCACCGGAGGCCGCCATTGCCTCTGCCCGCGAGGCGGCGCTGACGGCGCCGACCCTGGAGGCGCTGCGCGAACTGCTGGAGAATTTCGATGGCTGCGCGCTGAAGCAGACCGCGACGCGGCTGGTGTTCGCCGACGGCAATCCGCAGGCGCGCATCATGCTCGTCGGCGAGGCGCCGGGCCGTGACGAGGACATCGAAGGGCTGCCGTTCGTCGGCCGCTCCGGCAAGCTGCTCGACCGCATGATCGGCGCGATCGGGCTCGACCGCAGCAAGGTCTACATCGCCAATGTCATTCCATGGCGGCCGCCCGGCAACCGCACGCCGACGCCGCAGGAGACGCAGATCTGCCTGCCCTTCATCCGCCGCCAGATCGAGCTGGTCGATCCCGACGTGCTGGTGACGCTCGGCAACCCGTCGACCCAGGCGATCCTCGGTACGACCGAGGGCATCATGCGCAGCCGCGGCAAATGGCGTGACTACGACACCGGCAAGCGCACCATCCGCGCCATCGCGACCTTCCACCCGGCCTATCTGTTGCGCTCGCCGTCCTACAAGCGGCTGTCCTGGCAGGACCTGCGCGCGATCGCGAAGGTGATGGCGGTCTGACGACCGTCTTCGCCGTCATTGCGAGGAGCGAAGCGACGAAGCAATGACGCGGAGAGCATTACGGTCCGCTCGCCGGACGTCGCTGGCGGAAAGGCTACGGCGCCTTCGGCCGCACGATCGCCCAGCCGATCCGCAGCAGCGGCTGGCGACCGTTGATCAGCCAGTCGAAGCTGCGCGGCACCTCCGGCACCAGGCCTGGAAAGCGCTGGGCAAGCTCCGGCGGCGGCGTGCCGACCGTGTCGGAGGCACGCCACACCACGACGCCTCCGGTTTCGGCAAACCTGGCTGGGCTGATCCACGGCGTCCGCTGCGGCGTGGCGTCCAGGAACAGATGCGCGCGGCGGCGGCCGAGCGCAATCAGGCTGGCAAGCTGCGGATCGCCGGCCACGGCCTGCAGCTTCTGATTGGTGCGGCGCTCGAAGCTCTCGACGAAGAAGCGGGAGATGTCGCGCGCGGGCATCGCGGTCGCGACCTCGCCATCGCCGAGCAACGGGACGATCACCGCGCTGCCGGCGACCAGGATTGCGGGCGCGGCCACGGCTGCGGCCCACACGCTGCGCAGCAGCCGCTGGCGCCGCAGATAGATCAGATCGCCCGAGGCGACCACCATGGCGAGGCCGACCATGGTCAGGGCGACGGCGGTCCCGCCCAACACGGTGGGAAGGCCGAACAGGGCCGAGATCAGGCTGCCGACCAAGGCAGGTGCGATCGCGAAGCAATAGGCGAAGTCGCGGGCCAGCGCCGGCACCGACCGGCGGTAGATGATCGGAGAATCGGCTTCACCGCGGGCGAACCAGCCGGCGTCGAGCACCACGAGGAGCAGCACGGCGGAGATCGCCAGCAGCAATCCGCCGGCCAAAGCGAGCCAATGCCAGGCGCGCGCCGAGAGCTCCGCCAGCACCGGCAGGGCCGGAAGCCCCACGCTGTCGGAACGCAACACGAAGATGAGGTAAGGCAGCGCCAGCGCCAGCACGACCAGCAGCGCGAACAGCGGATCGAACGATCGCAGCACCTGCCGGCCCTCGGCGGTCGACACCGTGAAGACCGCGAGCAGCAGCAGCAGGCCGGCGGCGGCGGGCGTGGTGAGCAGCAGCAGACCCGCCTCGATCGACCATGCAAACCAGGCGTTGCGCTGGCCCTGGCCGAGRATCCGCCAGCTATGCAGCAGCAGCAGCGCCCACAGCGGGCGCGCGAGCACGTCCGGCCCGAATTCAAGTGTCGGCGCCCCGAAYGCCGTGACGGTCATCGTCAACAGCACCGCAAGCACCGCCTGCTGGCCGCCGACGATGGCACGGGCGAGCAGATAGATCACCCAGAAGGTCACGGCCGAGCACAGCGCGGCCAGCACATACACGCCGAACAGATGATTGCCGGCGAAGCGATAGGCGATATCCGCGAGCCAGAACGGCAGCGGCGGCCCGAGATCGGTGCCGACCTGGTACTCCCGTCCGAAGGCAATCGACATCGCGAGCTGGCCGGGAGGGCTGCGGTAGAACAGCAGCSCGATGCCCAGCCAGAGAAGGGCGTGACACAGCACCACGATGACGACGACCAGCCGAGGCCGCGCGCGGATCAGTTCGACAACCAGTGACGTGAAACGCATGAACGGCTGGATCGCTTGGGACGTCGAGGAGGCCGGCAGGACCGTCCCTCATCCRCAGCCGCGTTGTCCGACGCCCGCAATCGATACCGCATGATCGAGGCGCACAACACCGCCCCCGCTGCGAGGAGTGACACTTCGTGCTGGTTGGCTGGCAAAACTATTAAGACCGCGGCGCCGTCGAGGCAACCGGCATCAGGCGCCAAGCGCGATTTCGCTGGATGTCACCACCGTCACGTCCGCGAAGAGATCGGGCTCCGGCACGTCGGCCCAGGGCTGATGCTTGCGCCGCGCCGCCACTACAGGCGCAAACAGGCTGCGGTGATGTACCGAGGGCCCCAACCGATCCAGCGCGGCGAGATGCTCGGGCACGCCATAGCCCTTGTGCTGCTCGAAGCCGTAGCCCGGGCAATCCTGCGCCAAGGCGCACATCAGCCGGTCGCGCGTGACCTTGGCGACGATCGAGGCCGCCGCRATCGACATCACCAGCCCATCCCCGCCGATCACCGCCTCGCAATGGCAGTCGACGTCGATTCGGTCGCGGCCATCGACGAACACGTGCTTGGGTGCCTCGGGCAGCGCCCTCACCGCGCGTGACAGCGCCCAGAGCGACGCGCGCAGGATGTTGTCGCGATCGATTCGCGCCGGCGAGGCGAAGGCGACCGCGAACGCCGATGTCTTGCAGATYTTGTCGAACAGCGCCTCGCGCTGCTCGGCGCTCAGCCGYTTCGAATCGTCGAGGCCCTTCGGGATGCGGTTGGGATCAAGAATCACCGCGGCCGCAACCACGGGGCCGGCCAGCGGACCACGGCCGGCCTCGTCACACCCGGCCACCGGCCAGATGCCCTGCTTCAACAGCGCGCGCTCGCGCCGGAAGCTCGGCGGCGCCACGGCGATGACGCCCTTGCCGGACTTGCTGGTGGCGGGCTTTGCGGCGGGCTTGGCAGCGGCCTTGCCTGCAGCGCTTTGGGCGGCCTCATTGCCGCCGCCTTTCGCAGCCGGGCTGGCCTTTGCAGCAGCGGCCGATTTCGCCCTGCCCGGCTTTTTAGCTTGGTCTCGAATCATGGCCGGCATGGTGCGGAACGGCCCGCGGCGACGCAACCCGAACGCGGCTCAATTCCCCGCTATTCGCACCCTGTCCGCGGACCGGCTAGGCCGGCAGATGCACCCGGTCATCCTCGCCGACATCGATCCCCGGCGCCGTCACCACCTCCCAGACATGACCGTCCGGATCGGCGAAATAGCCGCTGTAACCGCCATAATCGGTCTGCTGCCCCGACTTCAGCAAGTTCGCGCCCTTTTCCACCGCCGACGCAAGCGCCGCATCGACCTCGGCCTCCGAGCGGCAGTTCCAGGCCAGCGTGACGCCGCGAAACGCCTGTGGCCGCGGCGCGTCCGGCACGCCCGCATCGTGCGCGAGCGCGTCCCAGGGGTACARGGCCAGCACCGTTCCCCCGGTGTCGAAGAAAGCCACCGCCTCGCCCGTCGCTTGGAATTTCCTGGCGAACCCAAGCGACGCGTAGAAGGCGATGCTCCGCCGCATCTCGGCCACGCCGAGCGTGATGACGGTGAAGCGCGGGACGACGGATTGTGCWCTCATGGCGCGACCTCCGTCCRCCTCAGAACAGGCTCAGCTGCTGGCCGCCGCCCTTCGGCCGCACGAAATGATCGGTGGTCAGCTTGGTACGGCGCTTGTTCAGGCCGAGCTTCTCGCAGGCGATCTCGAAGCGGCGGCCGATCATCCAGGCCATCGGTCCGGTCCCCTTCATCCGCGTGCCCCATTGCGAGTCGTAGTCGCGGCCACCGCGCATGTCGCGAATCAAGGTGAAGACGTGGCGGTAGCGATCCGGATAATGCTCGAGCAGCCATTCGCGGAACAGGTCGCGCACCTCCAGCGGCAGCCGCAGCAGCACATAAGCGGCTTCCTTGACACCGGCATGGGCGGCGGCATCGAGGATGCGCTCGATCTCGCTGTCGTTGAGCGCCGGAATCACCGGCGCCACCATCACGGTCGTCGGGATGCCCGCCTTCGACAGCGCCTGCAGCGCCTCCAGCCGCTTCGAGGGTGTCGAGGCCCGCGGCTCCATGGTGCGCGCCAGCTTCGGATCCAGCGTGGTCACGGAGATCGCAACCTTCGCCAGGTTCTTCTTGGCCATCCGCGCCAGGATGTCGGCATCACGCATCACCAGCGCCGACTTGGTCACGATCCCGACGGGATGGCCAACCTTTTCCAGCACCTCGAGGATGCCGCGCATGATCTTCCGCTCRCGCTCGATCGGCTGATAGGGATCGGTGTTGGTGCCGATCGCGATCATCCGCGGCTCATAGCCGCTGGCCGCCAGTTCCTTCTCCAGCAGGGCGGGCGCATCCGGCTTGACGAACAGCTTGGATTCGAAGTCGAGGCCCGGCGAGAGGCCGAGAAAGGCGTGGGTCGGCCGCGCGAAGCAATARACGCAGCCATGCTCRCAGCCCCGATACGGATTGATCGAGCGGTCGAAGCCGATGTCCGGCGAGTCGTTGCGGGTGATGACCTTGCGCGACGTGTCGGTCGCGACCGTCGTCTTGAACGGCGGCAAGTCCTCGAGGCTCTGCCAGCCGTCGTCGAACACAACGCGGGCCTCCGCCTCATAGCGGCCGCTCGCATTRGATTGYGCTCCCCGGCCRCGGCGCCGGCCCCGTTCGATRGCGACCGCGAGTTCGGGAAAGTCCTTCTCGGRACTGCTTTTTTCAAGACCCGAGGAAGGCGCGCCCACCGGCTCGGAGGGCACCGGGACCGGCGGGCGCTTGAGGGCATGTGAAGATGCTCGGCTCATGGCCAAGACATAGCACATAAGAAGAACATTACAAGAACAATAAAGAACAATCCCCGCAGCGGACGTCTGAGGCGGCGCAAGGCCAGCCATCACATTCCCGTTCTATCCTGCAGCCGGGCTGGAACGGGACGGTGCGGCGTTACTCTAATGCWCTCTCCCGCAGGCGCGAAACGAATGGCAAGCGAGCTCCCATGCAAACCACTTCTCCCCAGCAGACCCACACGGCCGACGACCTCGACCTGCTCGACCGCTATTGGCGCGCGGCGAATTATCTCTCGGTCGGGCAGATCTACCTGCTGGACAACGCGCTGCTSCGSGAGCCGCTGCAGCCGCAGCACATCAAGCCGCGGCTGCTCGGCCATTGGGGCACGACACCRGGCCTCAACTTCATCTACGCGCATCTCAACCGCGCGATCCGGATGCAGGATCTCARCGTCATCTATGTCTGCGGCCCCGGCCATGGCGGCCCGGGCATGGTCGCCAACACCTATCTCGAAGGCTCCTACAGCGAGATCTATCCGGACATCACGCGCGACGCGGACGGCTTGCGAAAACTGTTCCGGCAGTTCTCCTTCCCCGGCGGTATCCCCAGCCATGCGGCGCCGGAGACGCCGGGCTCGATCCATGAAGGCGGCGAACTCGGCTATGCGCTGGTCCATGCTTATGGCGCCGCGTTCGACAATCCCGACCTGATCGTCGCCTGCGTGGTCGGCGATGGCGAGGCCGAGACCGGCCCGCTCGCCGCGTCCTGGCATTCGAACAAGTTCCTCAACCCGGCCCATGACGGCGCGGTRCTGCCGATCCTGCATCTCAACGGCTACAAGATCGCCAACCCGACCGTGCTCGGCCGCATGAGCGACGCCGAGATCAAATGCCTGTTCGAAGGCTATGGCTATGCGCCGCTGTTCGTCGCGGGTGACGAGCCTCAGGCGATGCACAGGCAGATGGCGGACGCGCTCGATGTCGCGCTCGCCAGCATCCGCTCGATCCAGCAGAATGCGCGGCTGCCGGATGCGGTGATCCACCGCCCGCGCTGGCCGATGATCGTGCTGCGCAGCCCGAAGGGCTGGACCGGGCCGAAAGAGGTCGATGGCCTCAAGGTCGAAGGCTTCTGGCGCGCGCACCAGGTGCCGATCGCCAATCCGCGCGGCAAGCCGGAGCATCTCGCGCTGCTCGAAGCCTGGATGAAGAGCTATCAGCCGGAGACGCTGTTCGACACGCAGGGCCGGCTGGTGCCGGARYTGCAGGCGCTGGCGCCGAAGGGCACGCGCCGCATGGGCGCCAATCCGCACGCCAATGGCGGGCTGTTGAAGCGCGAGCTCAAGCTGCCGGACTTCCGCGCTTTCGCCGTCGCGCTGCGCGCCCCGGGCGAGACCATCGCGGAGGCGACGCGCGAGCTCGGAAAATTCCTGCGCGAGGTCATCACGCTGAATGCGGATGCGAGAAACTTCCGCATCATGGGCCCGGACGAGACCGCTTCGAACCGGCTGGATGCGGTGTTCGACGTCACCGAGCGGGTCTGGATGGAAGGCATCGAGCCCTACGACGTCCACCTCGCCCATGACGGCCGCGTCATGGAGGTGCTGAGCGAACATCTCTGCCAGGGCTGGCTGGAAGGCTATCTGCTCACCGGCCGCCACGGCTTGTTCTCGTGCTACGAAGCCTTCATCCACATCATCGATTCGATGTTCAACCAGCACGCCAAATGGCTGAAGGTGTCGCGCCATCTGCCGTGGCGCCGGCCGATCGCGTCGCTGAACTATCTCTTGACCTCTCACGTCTGGCGCCAAGACCATAACGGCTTCAGCCATCAGGACCCCGGCTTTGTCGACCTCGTCGCMAACAAGAAGGCYGATATCGTCCGCATCTACTTCCCGCCCGATGCCAACACGCTGCTGTGGATCGCCGACCACTGCCTGCGYACCTATGACCGCATCAACGTGATCGTCGCYGGCAAGCAGCCCTCACCGCAATGGCTGACGATGCAGGAGGCGGCGACGCATTGCGATGCCGGCATCGGCATCTGGTCATGGGCCGGCACCGAGCCGGCCGACGCAGCGCCCGACGTGGTGATGGCCTGCGCCGGAGACATCCCGACCTTGGAGACSCTCGCCGCCGTCGACCTGTTGCGCAAGGCGCTGCCCGAGCTCAAGATCCGCGTCGTCAACGTCGTCGATCTGATGACCTTGCAGCCCGACACTGAGCATCCGCACGGACTGAGCGACCGMGATTTCGACAGCCTGTTCACGACCGACAAGCCCGTCATCTTCGCCTATCATGGCTACCCRCATCTCATCCATCGCCTGACMTACAGCCGCACCAATCATGCCGGCATGCATGTGCGCGGCTTCATCGAGGAAGGCACCACGACGACGCCATTCGACATGGTGGTGCTCAACGAACTCGATCGTTTCCACCTTGCCATCGAAGTCATCGAGCGCGTGCCGGGGCTCAGCGTCTCGGCGGCCCATGTGAAGCAGACATTCCGCGACGCGCTGATCGAACACACRCGCTATGTCCGCGAGCACGGCGAGGACATGCCTGCGATCCGCGATTGGGTCTGGCCCAACAGTACAGGCGGAACGACTCCGGCGGAGGCTGGCGACTGAGTAGCAGCGCCTACTGATGTGACGTTTTCATGAATGATCTAGCGCAATGCCCGCGATGTGGCGTTGCGACACCATGACGGCATCGAAACCTGATCGATGTCGTCATGAAATCTCAGATCATCAAGGAGCTCGGCCAAGCCGACATCCTGCTGCCGTCGCTGATCGCCGACGGACTCGCCGCCAACGACCGCGTCAAGGTGCGCCTGAGCGCGCTGCAAGCCGCCGCGCAACATGCGCATGCGCCGGAGCCGCGGCCCACYGATCTCTCGGCCGAGTGCCGAGCCGCCAACATCGCGCCGGCCGAGCTCGCGAGTTTGATCGGCGGCGCGCATGCCACCACATCCGGTCGCTTTGCTGCGCCCGGTCTTGCCCGGCTGGTCCAGGACATTGAAAGCGACACGCGGGCCATGATCCGCGCGGTCAAGGCCGGACGGAGCACCGAAGGCAACGCGGCCGAGCGGCGGCTCGACACGATGCAGCGCGCCGGTCTTCTGACGGCGAGCGACGATATCGCGTTCGAGCGCGTGGCGTGGCTGACCGCTGCTCAGGACGAGTCGGACAGCCTGCACCGGCTGGTGATGGACCTGCACAAGGCCCTCAACCGCATCGCCGCCGACTGCGCCGAGGAAATCATCGACGGCGCCCATGTCTACGGCGTCGCGGCTGAAGACAGGAGCGCCATTGTCGCCTTCATGCGCGGCCTGAACGCGACGCGCGCACTCAAATTCGACCACCCCGGCCTCGATACGATGGCGACCCGCTCCGGCGACCGGCTGCTGATCCAGAACGACATCGGCACGACCGACGCTCATGTGATGGTCATCGCGGTCGACGGACGGTCAGTCACCGTCACCTACACCGACGTGCATCAGGCGCGCGCGAAGTTCTTCATTCGCCTGTTCGATGCGTTCGCGGCCAGCTGGAGCGGCCTCGATCGGCGCACCGGGGCGGGTCTGGCCGACGAGAACGCCTTCGTGCTGGTCACCGGCCAATTTCATGGTGCCGATCTGCAGGCGCGCGATGAGTTCCTTGCAGCTCTCGGCGCCGCGCTGGTGTTTCTGATCGATTGGAACAAGGCGCGCAAATTGCTGCGCACGTGGGTCTCCAAGGACGACGCTCTCAAGATCCTCGATTGGGCGGCCCGCAACCGGATCGGCCATCGCGCATTCCTCGAACTCGGCGGCAGCGAGTTGCTGGGCGGCGCAGTGCGCAACGCGGCGCCCAACCGCATCGGCTTCGGCGAACGCCTGGACCGCGCCCTGGGCCGCACCACTGCGATCGAGTTTCTCAAGGCGGCGTTGCGCGACGCCACCGAGGGCTTGCTCGCCGGCCGCTCGGTGCGTGTGGTCCGTGACCAGATCGAGGCTGATCTGGTGCGGCATCTCGACCGGGCCGACGGCGCGCTGCTCGGCATCGTGCTGCGCCAGCTTGGGCTGGCGCATGACATCGCCGCCGCACTGAGCCGCGATCTCGGGGCGTTTCAGTCCGGGCTGACCGGCGGACGCGAACTGCTGGCCGCCCGCGCCGCACGGATCGAGCAGAAGGCCGACCGCATTGCGATCGAGGCCCGCCAGGAGATTGCGCGCCTCAACGCCGAGCCATTGATCGCGCAACTCGTCGACCGGGTCGAGGAGACCGTCGACGAACTGGAACAGGCGGCCTTCATCGCCTCGCTCGCCCCGGCCGCGATGCCGGCGGACCTGCTGGCCGCGCTGGCCGACCTCTGCAACGTTGCGATCGGCGCGATCGAAGCGGCCGCGAGCGGCCTCGCCGCGGCCGCAGACGTGCCCGAGGGCCGGCGCGTCGATTCCGACGATGCGCTCGCCGCCGTGCTGCGCCTGATGGACGCCGAGCACGCCGCCGACGCACAGGAGCGCAGGATCACCACCCTGGTCTTCACCGGCACTTTCGACGTCGCGACGTCGCTGGCCGCGCTGGARCTGGCGCGGGCCGTCGAACGYGCCACCGACCGCATGGCMAGCTTCGGACATCTGCTGCGCCAATACATCTTGATCGATCTCGCAGGTTAGGAACTGCCATGTCCATCGTCCGCATCTTCGGCAAAGACACCGTCCCCTGCTCGGCTGAAACGGTCGGCGCCAAGGCCGCCAATCTCGCCCGGATGGCCGCGCTGGGACTGCCGGTGCCGCCCGCTTTCGTGCTWCCCGTGGATCTCTGTGCCGACATCATCGCCAATCAGGCCGATGCCGAGCAGCGGCTACGCGACGGCCTGCGCAGCGGCATTCGCTTTCTGGAACWGGCGACCGGCCGCGTCTTCGGCGATCATCGCCAGCCGTTGCTGGTCTCGGTCCGCTCCGGCGCGGCGCGATCGATGCCCGGCATGCTCGACACCGTCCTCAATGTCGGCTGCACGTCAGCCGCCGCGCGCGGCCTGATGCGCAGCACCGGACGGCCGCGCCTCGCCTTCGACTGCCGCCGCCGGCTGATCGAGAGCTTCTCTGAAACCGTCCTCGGCCTTGAGGCCACGCGACTGACGGCGCTGTGCCGCGATCTGGTGACGCAGGAGGGCGTCGCCACGGACCGCGAATTGGACAGCGAAGC